>Ga0137308_100518_pt1 | contig 33566 bp, 28 predicted proteins | sample Inofrocosms_June_FD_97181 | JGI IMG/M metagenome (GOLD analysis project Ga0137308, IMG submission 97181) | Mouse cecal microbial communities from Vienna, Austria - N-Acetylneuraminic and N-Acetylglucosamine D2O microcosms_June | ecosystem: Host-associated > Mammals > Digestive system > Large...
GGTGAAACGCTGCTAGAGTGTGTTTGAAAATTCATTCCCGGCATCTGCACGCCCCACTTCGCGGTATATTTGGCCCAAATTCACTTAACGTAGCCCACTACGCCGCGTTCATTTGGGCCCAATCTCCCACAAACTGTGACGCACATCTGCCAGAAAGCAATTTTCAGACACACTCTAGGGGGAAGATTTGAGACTATCGGCAATGGATGATTTAGAAGATATGATTACCGAAATGATATAGACGGGACATCGGGTGAATAAATATTCCCTATTTCTAAAAATGTCCTTGACAAGGGGTACAATTCAGCAGAGGGCCGGGAAGAAGGTCGCGCAGAAGGGGAAGAGAAAAAGGCCAGAGAGGTAGTAATGAACCTTGCAGGCCGTGGAATGCCGGCAGAAAGTATTGCGGATATAGTGAAAATGAATATAGCTGTGGTGAAGCAGTGGCTTGAGGGGGCAGCAGTGAAATAGTTACCCATTCCTTGTCTTTTTCCCTACTTTATGGTATAGTTTGATTACTCGCCGCAGCCGTTCATTTTATCCAGGCGCATTTCCATACAGATCGCCGGAGGATGACCGGCTGTTACGGCCAATGATTTTAACGATATTTATTTTTAGGAGGGATTGGCTCATGTGTCAAGAACAGAATTGCAATTGTAAAAAACCATACTATATTACCACCGCTATCGCCTACACTTCCGGAAAGCCCCACATAGGCAATACCTATGAGATCGTGCTTGCAGACAGCATCGCCCGGTACAAGCGGGAGCAGGGCTACGACGTCCGCTTTCAGACCGGTACGGATGAGCATGGCCAGAAGATCGAGCTTAAGGCAGAGGCCGCAGGTGTGACACCCCAGGAATTTGTGGATGATGTGGCAGGCCAGATCAAGAAGATCTGGGACATGATGAATACCTCCTATGACAAGTTTATCCGTACCACGGACAAGGATCATGAGGTTCAGATCCAGAAGATTTTCCGCAGACTGTACGATCAGGGAGACATATATAAAGGCTACTATGAGGGGCTTTACTGTACTCCATGCGAGTCCTTCTTTACCGAGTCCCAGCTGGTGGACGGCAAATGCCCCGACTGCGGACGTGAGGTCCAGTCGGCCAGGGAGGAAGCCTATTTCTTCAAGATGAGTAAATACGCGGACCGCCTCATTGCCCATATCAATGAGCATCCCGAATTCATCCAGCCTGTCTCCCGCAAGAACGAGATGATGAATAACTTCCTGCTTCCGGGGCTTCAGGATTTGTGCGTTTCCCGCACCTCCTTCAAATGGGGGATCCCCGTGGACTTTGATCCGAAGCATGTGACCTATGTCTGGCTGGATGCCCTGAGTAACTACATCACCGGTCTGGGCTACGACTGTGACGGAGATCATGGAGAACTTTTTGGGAAATACTGGCCTGCGGATCTGCATCTGATCGGCAAGGATATCATCCGGTTCCATACCATTTACTGGCCTATTTTCCTGATGGCCCTGGATGTTCCGCTGCCGAAGCAGGTATTCGGTCATCCCTGGCTGCTTCAGGGCGATGGCAAGATGAGCAAATCCCGCGGAAATGTCCTCTACGCCGACACGCTGGTGGATTTCTTCGGTGTGGATGCAGTCCGCTATTTTGTGCTCCACGAGATGCCGTTTGATAATGACGGTATCATTTCCTGGGAGCTGATGGTGGAGAGGATGAACTCGGATCTGGCCAATATCCTGGGCAATCTGGTGAACCGTACCATTTCCATGTCCAATAAGTACTTTGGCGGCCTGGTGCAGGATGGCGGTGTGACGGATGCGGTGGATGAAGACCTGAAAGCGGTTGTACTGGAGTCCGTGAAGACGGCAGATGGGAAGATGAATGAGCTGCGGGTGGCAGACGCTATCTCCGAGATATTCAATATCTTCCGGCGCTGCAACAAATATATTGACGAGACCATGCCCTGGTCTCTGGCCAGGGACGAGGCCCAGAAGGACCGTCTGGCTACTGTGCTTTATAACCTGGTGGAGGCTATTACCATCGGCGCCTCCCTTCTGGAAGCCTTCATGCCCGAGACTTCTGCAAGGATACTTACCCAGTTGAATGCACCTAAGCGTGCGCTTCGGCAGATGGATACCTTCGGCCTCTATCCCTCAGGCAGTCATGTGACTGACAAGCCCGAGATACTCTTCGCCCGGATGGATATCAAGGAAGTCCTGGCCAAGGTGGAAGCCATGCAGACAGCCGAGGAAGCCCAGGCAGGAGCAGATGCTGCTGGGGGAAATGTTGCCGGAGCCGCCGTCAGCACCGCAGGAGGAAATGCCGCGGAAGCCGCCGTCAGCACCGCAGGAGGAAATGCCGCCGGAGCCGCCGTCAGCACCGCAGGAGGAGATGCCGCCGGAACCGCCGTCAGCACCGCTGCCGGAAATGCCGCTGGAACCACAGCCAGCGCCACCGCAGGAAATGCCGCCGAAACCATTCCCGGCGCCGCCATCGATCTGGAACCCAAGCCTGAGATCACCTATGATGATTTCGCAAAGCTTCAGTTCCAGGTAGGTGAGATCATTGCCTGCGAGGAAGTGAAGAAGTCCCGCAAGCTGCTGTGCAGTCAGGTGAAGATCGGCAGCCAGGTGCGTCAGATCGTCAGCGGCATCAAGTCCAACTACTCGCCAGAACAGATGGTGGGCAAGAAGGTGATGGTAGTCACCAACTTAAAACCTGCCAAGCTGGCCGGACTCATGTCAGAAGGCATGCTGCTCTGCGCAGAGGATGCGGACGGCGTCATGGCCCTGATGGTACCCGAGAAACCCATGCCGTCCGGCGCAGAGATCTGCTGATGGTGAATATAGAAACCAGGGATGATTTAAAGACCGTTCAGGGCCAGACAGCCCCTGAACGGTGCGGTCAGAACGACTTCAGGGGAAAAAGTGTTTTCCGGCACGGTCTGGACGGCAGTCAGTTAAAACTGATTGCCGTTCTCACAATGCTGGCAGATCATATTGCGTTTCTTCTGCTGGGACGCGGCTATATTCCGGCGCTGGCTGCAGAGCTGCGCCGGCTGGCCGGTGCGGGAACAACCCAGGCAGCCTATACCACCCTCCGGGCCAGCTACGACAGCTGGCTCCTTGCGTACCGTGTTATGCGTTCCATCGGGCGGATCGCCTTCCCCATCTACGCATTCCTATTGGTGGAGGGCTTCTTCCACACCAGGAACTGGCGCCGATATACAGTTCGTCTGGCTGTCTTTGCCCTGCTGTCGGAGATACCCTTCAATCTGATGACTGCCAGCCATATGGTCAGCCCGGTGGCACAGAATGTATTCTTCACCCTTCTTCTGGGGCTGTTGATGATGAAAGCCATGGATACAGCCGGTCAATGGCCGGGGCTGCACAGATCCGGCTGGCCGGCTTTCCGCATAGGCGGCATCAAGTCCAAAGAAGGACGCCAGCCGAACCAGCCTGCGCCCCACCCCTCAGGCCAGCCGGAATTCCCGGCTGCGACAGGATCCGGCCACTTCCTCCAGCTGATCATAATCCTGGCTGCCGCCTTCCTGGCCTGGTGTCTGCACACGGACTATGACTATGACGGCATTCTTCTGATTGCCTTCTTCTACTGCCTCAGAAATGAACGCTGGCGCGGCTGCCTTATGGGGTTTGCCTGGATGCTCTGCACCCAGGGCCAGTGGTACCATATTCCGGGATATGTCATTTCCTTTGGACTGATCTGGCTTTACAACGGAAAACGCGGCCGCCAGCCATGGAAATATGCCTTTTATTTATTTTATCCAGCCCATATGCTGGTCTTATTTGGAATTTACCAATCTCTTTTTACCGGATAAGGAAAGGAGCCATCCCTATGATCTTCGATACCCACGCCCACTACGATGACGAAGCCTTTGCATCTGACCGTGACAGCCTTTTGCACAGTCTCGCTTCCCACAATATCGGCACGGTGGTGAACATTGGCGCCAGCATCCGTTCCACCCAAAATACTCTGGCGCTTATAGAACAATACCCCTTCCTCTATGGTACTGTAGGCGTACACCCCAGTGAGACTGGGGAACTGAACGACCATCTGATGGAATGGCTGAAGCAGACATCTGCCAGGGAGAAGGTGGTTGCCATAGGCGAGATCGGTCTGGATTACTACTGGAAGGAGCCGGCTCCAAAGATCCAGAAACAGTGGTTTGTACGGCAGCTTGATCTGGCCCGTCAGGTGAAGCTGCCGGTGGTTATTCACAGCCGGGACGCGGCAAAGGATACCCTGGACATCATGAAAGCAGAACACGCCCAGGACCTGGGAGGTGTGATACACTGCTTCTCCTACGGCGTGGAGATGGCCCGGGAATACCTGAATATGGGATTTTATCTGGGAATCGGCGGAGTACTGACTTTCCAAAATGCCAAGAAGCTGAAAGAGGTGGTGGCCTATATGCCTGTGGACAGGATCGTTCTGGAGACAGACTGTCCCTATCTGTCCCCCGTACCTTTCCGCGGCAGCCGTAATTCCTCCCTGAATCTGCCTTATGTGGCGGAAGCCATCAGCCAGATCAGAGATATTCCCGTCCAGGAGGTAATCACGATCACAGAACAGAACGCCCGCCGGCTGTACCGGCTGTAGCCCCATTATTTTCCTGGTGATTTCCCCTGGAATTCCGAAGGGGATTTTCCGTAATACCGCTTGAAAGACGCGCTGAAATAGGCAGCATTTTCATAGCCCACCCGGGAAGAGATCTCATACATTTTCATGCTGGTGTTCTCCAGCAGTCCTCTGGCCTTCTCCATGCGGATCCGGATCAGATAATCCGTAAAGGTGATCCCCGTCTCATTCTTAAACACCGTACTGAAATAGGAAGTACTCAGGCATACGGCCCGGGCCACCTCCTCAATGGAAAAGGAAGAGGACATATAATGGTTCTGGATGTAGAGGATGGCCTGGTCCATGAGCCTCCCATAACGGCTCTTGTTGAGCCGGATGCTGTCACAGATTTCAAAAAGGTTCTGTTTCAGATTTTCAATGCTGGATTCCAGGGTGCCTCCGGCAGTCACCTTCTTAAATTCTCCGATAGGATTCTGGAAAATGTCCTGGACGCTGATTCCTGATTCCTCCAGCTCCTTGATCAGATGGGTGTAAAAGCTGCCCAGGGAAAAGGTCATGTAAAGATAGCTTTCGCTCCCCTTCCGGTAAAGCCACGTTTTCAGCTTCTCCAGTTCCTGGCAGATGCCTTCCCGGTTCTGCTCCTTGATGAAGGTGATGAGTCTGGTATCCGGCATAGGATAGGAGGTGCTGTCCTCTGGCTCCTGGCAGATATAGGCCTCCACCTCTTCATAGAAGATATCCGCGTTGGTACCCTTGATGAAATGAAGCTTGCAGGCTTCCTGACAGGTCTTCATACTGTCGTGGAGTCTGGCGGTTCCCTGGACAATACAGCCAGAGGCGATGATCACGTCACAATAATCCCCCTTGTGGGGGAAATGCCGCCGTATGGAATCTACCAGCACCCGGCGTTCCATAGTAAGCTCTACCCTGGAGGCAGAGGTCAGGCAGATACTGTAACGGTACTGGTGGGATTCCAGCACATAGAACCGGTCCTGGAGCAGCATCTGGCTCAAGGCGGAGAATTTGCGCTCAGCCGCATAGCGGATATCATCAGACAGCTTTCCAAGGCTGTGTTCATCCAGCTCCACCTGCAGAAAGCAGCACCAGGAGGAAGGCTCCAGGTCTGTCTCATTCCACAGAGGATCCCTGTCAGCGGCTCCGGCCTCCTGGACAGCCAGGTTCCGCAGCAGCTGGGTGGCAATGAGCCGTTTGTCCTGGTGCAGCTGGCGGCAGTGGGAGACAGCATTGGCCAGGGTCCGGGTCATGGCCTCTAAATCAATGGGCTTGAGGATATAATCCAGAGCCCGCAGGTGCATGGCGGTTCTGGCATATTCGAAATCATTGTAGGCGCTGATGATCAGGATCACGATGTTGGGATTTAAGTCCCTGGCCCGTCTGGACAGCTCCAGCCCGTCAATATAAGGCATACGGATATCCGTGACCAGAATATCCGGAGGATTCTCCTGCATCTGGTTCCAGGCATCCTGCCCGTCTGTGGCTGTGCCGGACAGACAGATGCCCAGGGACTTCCAGTCGATCTGGCCGGACAGCCCTTCCAGTATGATTTCGTTGTCATCACAAAGCATTACCTGGAACAAATGGTTCATCTCCTTTCTGTTTCGGAATCCGCAGTGTCACCTCGGTGCCAAAATCAGGCTCCGACGTGATGGTGAGTCCGTAATTGCTTCCATAGAAAATATGAATCCGCTCATTGACATTGTAGAGACCATAGCCGGAATCCTGGCTGCCCTGCCTGTCCATCCGCTCATCCGCAAGCCGCTCCTGCAGCCGCTTCAGGGTATCCTGGTCCATCCCACGGCTGATATCCTGTACTGACAGAACCAGACAGTCCTCTGCTTCCCGGATGGACACCTGGATGAATATCTTCTGTCCCGGCAGCGGCACCGCATGATTGATGGCATTTTCCGCCAGGGGCTGCAAAAGCAGCTTCAGGGTCCGGTAAGGATACAGCACCGGGTCGCACTCTATAGCGTACTGGAATTTCCGGCTGTAAATCATGTTGGTGATGAACAGATAGCTGCTGATGTGCAGAAGCTCCTCGCGGATGGTGATGATCTCATTCCCTTTGCTTAGGGCGACTTTGAACAGCGTGGACAGCTTCGTGAGCATCTTCTCCGCGTCCTGGTTCTTCTCCATCCGAAGAAGCCATATGACCGAATCCAGGGAATTGTAGAGAAAATGCGGCTGGATCTGGGCCTGGAGCGCCTTCAGCTCCGAATTCTTCAGCTTCCTCTGTTCCTCATAGATCTGGCTGATCAGTTCCTGGATCCGGGCCAGCATCTGGTTGAAATTCTTTCCCAGCCGTCCGAACTCGTCTGATGACGGGTAGGTATACCGGACGGAAAAGTCTCCGTTCTCCACGTCCTCCATCATATGGTAGAGAATCTGCACCGGTTTGTAGACCGACTGGGAAATGTTCATTGCCACATACAAGGAAGAAAATACAATGATCAGCAGCAGGAGCATGACGATCCTGGTGATATTGACGCTGCTCTGGGTCAGGAATCCACGGTCTATGATGCCGGCGATCCGCCAGTTGGAATTGCGCAGGGTACGGCTGACCACCAGGCAGTCAGCGTCCGGAACCACAATGGACTTTCCCACCGTGGTTCCGGTGGCATCCAGGATACCGGCCACCAGATCCGCGGATAAGTCGATGGGGTAGTGAAGGTCATTGCCTCCATTGGACCGGAACAGGATATCCCCGTTCTGGTCGATGATGCAGATGATCCCGTTGCTGAGGCTGTGCCGGATCTTCTGGGTGATGGCATCCTCCTTGATGTCAGCCGCCACGATCCCGTTCACCGCGCCGGAAACCTTGTCCAGAACCGGCTGGCCCACGGTGATGAACCGGTCGCTGATAGAGCTGCGGACGATGAAGCTTCCCTCATGGGGCGGAAACCAGGTGGCGCCCTCATTTTCCGCGATGGTCTTGTACCAGGTGGTTTCCCGCTGGTTCTCAGACTTGAAGGAATAGTAGCTGGACTTATAACATCCGCCGTTCTGGCCAAACATATATACTCCGAAGATATCCTTACGGTAAGTGGAGATGGAGGCCAGCTCCATACTGCCGGCCAGATCATTGGAATACTGCTCCCGTATAGAGGGAAACTGCATCCGGAGGTATTTCTGCATGATGATATCGCTGGTCAGCATATCGCAGAGACTCCAGGCATCGTTCAGCAGCCCGTCGATATCATCGCAGACCAGGTCAATGGTCTCAATGGAGGATTTTTCCGTCATATTAAAGATAAAATTGGTATACAGATGGTAGGCCGCGATCCCCACCAGCAGTACCGGGATGCAGGACAATGTCACAAAGGAAAGCAGCAGTTTCCGGCGGAAGGAAAGCCTTCGGAAAAAAATGTTCATGAATGGTTCCTTTATTAGTTATTATTCACGGGGGCATCTTCTTGTCCGGTTTTCCCCGCCCCGTGGACTGTAACCTTTATATAAATGCCATGGGTAATCTGGCAGTACATCCAGGCGGAAAATGGCCTGACGGCTTATTGCGATGGGTTTGCCAGCCATCAGCAGTCTGCCAGTACACATACCTGGGCCTCCTGCGGCCCCTTTTTGGCTCAATAGGCAGTCGGCGCATATTCGGCAGCATTTTCCGAGGTAATGACCTGATAGGGGATCAGAACCATGGGAAATGGCTTGACGCCCCTCTCCATCTGCTGGATCAGGAAGTCCACGATGAAGCCCCAGCGGGGATTGCTCTCCACAGTGCCCAGGTATTCCCCGGCGATAATGGCCTTGCACACATCCTGGATTCCGTTGATGGAGACGATGGAGATATCGCCTGGGGGCAGTCCGGCCACCTTGATGGCCTGAAGCGCCCCCAGGCCATCTTCGTCGCTGTGGGCGAAGACCGCATGGATGGTCTGGCTTTTGCCAGAAGCCTTGATCAGGGCATTCTCCATGGCCTTTTGGGCGGTGACCCGGTCAAAGTTCCCATACTCCACATCAATGATCCGCAGATTGGGATACTGGGCCAGAGCCTGGTGGAAGCCACGGGAACGGGCCTGGGCTCCAGGGGAGCTTTCGGTACCGTAGATTTCCACAATATTGCACGGCTTATCCCCGAATCTGTCTGCCAGAAGGCCGGCACACAGCTGGCCCTCCCTCAGATAATCTGCCGAGATACGTGACACGTAGTAGCTGGGGTCAATGGTCTCGGCTGACTGGTCTATAAGGATCACCGGGATGCCTGCGTCCTTGGCGTCCTGGAGCACCGGGGTCAGGGCGGTTAAGTCCGCGGGGACAATGACAAGATAGTCCACCTTCTCCCGGATCAGGCTGCGGATATCCTCCAGCTGCCACTGAACCGTGTACTCTTCTGGCTCATGGTAGATAAAATCAATCCCATTGGGCAGCAGGGCCTCCCGGAAGCTGTTGATCTGGGCAGTCCGCCAGGGATTGTCTGTCTCCATCTGGGAGAAGCCCACGTGGAGGCAGGAACTGTCCCCGCTCTCCGGATTCCAGATCACAGCCTGACCAGAGGTATTGTATAAGGTGATGCCCAGAAGGACACATAGGACACCGACGATCAGCAGGCACCAGTGCTTTTTCAGCAAAAGCCAGACTCCAGACCGCTGAATGGATGCCCACAGTGGGGGCAGGCGCCAGTGCTTTTTCAGCAGAAGCCAGACTCCTGACTGCCGCATGGATGCCCGCAATGGGGACAGGGCGCCCGGAGTGTTCTTCTTGGGAGGTGGCCCCGGCATCAGTATTCTGCCCACATGGTTACAGGCGAGCTGTCGATTCCCTCAATGATCAGGGGAATGGCGGCGGCACGCTTTAGAAATCCGGAGGGGATTCCACGCATGTTCACATCCTCAATGATACATATGAAGCGGTTGTGATACATGCCAAGCATGGTCTGGTGGGCCAGATCGCCGTCCGCCGTGTCGCTGTAGGAGGCCAGGGAGACGAAATCCAGGGCCACAGCTTTAAGATGCCCCATCTGCTCCTGGAGGTAACGGGCCAGCTCACTGCTGACCGCAGGACCATTGCTTTCATAGACATCCGGCTGTTCCGTGCGGTACTTCCAGAAACCTGTGCGGATCAGCAGCAGATCCGCAGTCTCCACGTCCTCTTTAAAGGGAAGCAGATCCTGGGGCATGAGCTTCTCTCCGGGTCCTTTGGGTATGTCCAGCACCAGCGGCTTCTGGAAGAAGAAGCGGTCAAAGGGCACCTGATCCAGGGAAATGCCGTCGCCGTAGAAATGCATGGGACCGTCTAAGTGGGTCCCGTAGTGATTGAACAGATGGATGGTGCAGGTGTTGGCTTTGTCGCCTTTGGCAATGGATTTGCAAGGCTCCAAGCGGAAGGTGGGGTTTCCGGGCCAGGTGGGCTGTGCTTCTTTGATCGGATATGACAGGATCTGATACATAGATGAAATACCTCCTTTTGAAAATTTTGCCGTAACGGTAAACGCGCAGACCTATCGGAACTGTTTCCATTAAATCATGTTTCTTTTGAAGCGTCAATAAGACAGGATGAAATCAAAACATATTCCAATCAAATCATATATACAGCAAAAAAACGTCATAGTATACTAATGGCATCAGGAAAACAGCGCTGTTGACATACAAAACATACAAATGAAAGGAACCAGATGAAGGTAATTGACATTCATGCCCACATCTATGAACAGGTGGCGGGCATTACCCGGGGGCAGCCGATGCGTTCCATAGGGCTGGGACGGGTTGCCATCGGAAATAGGGAGGTGCAGTTTCTGCCCCCTTCCTTTGAACAGAGCAGGAGTACGGCCCAGATGCTTATCGCCTACATGGACTGGTGCGGCATAGAGAAGGCGGTGCTCATGCCCAATCCCTACTATGGGTATCATAACTACTACTTTGAGGAAAGTGTCCGCAGGTATCCGGACCGGCTGAAGGGAGTAGCTCTGGTGGATATCATGAAGGGAAAGTCAGCGGCAGAGGAGCTGGCGGCCATTTATGACAGGGGCATTTTGTTTGGCTTTAAGGTGGAGGTGGACAGCACCTTCCAGTGTGCGCCAGGTACCAGGCTCACTGATCCGAAGCTGGCGCCGGTGTGGGACTGCTGCAGTCAGTACTGCCAGCCGGTATTTATCCACATGTTCCGTACAGAGGATATCGCGGATGTGAAGACCCTGGCCCGGACCTGGCCCGGGATCCGGTTTATCATCTGCCATATGGGAGCAGATGCCTGCTTCGGAAAAGGGATGCCAGAGAGCAGCTATAGGGAGGTTCTGGACATGGTGAAGGAGCATTCCAATGTCTATATAGATACATCCACAGTGCCGGTGTATTTCCATGAGGAATATCCCTGGCCCGCCTCGGTGGAGATCATTGAAACCTGCTACCGCCATGTGGGGCCGGAGAAGATGATGTGGGCCTCGGATTATCCGGGGATGCTGAACCATGGAACTATGCGGCAGCTGATCAATCTGGTGGAGACCCAGTGCACCCATATCCCGGAGAGCCACAGGCAGCTGATCCTGGCAGACAATGCAAGGGAACTGTTTTTTGCCTGAAGGTGCCCTTCATTTGGCCAAAATCTCCCAAGGGACGCCTGCGGTGTACCGCGAAGTGGGACGTACAGATGCCGGAAAGCAATTTTCAGACACACTCTGGTGGATATTTTGGCAGCCTGCAAGGCGGAGGAAGGAGGCTGCGCGGCGCAGCGTTGAACGGCGACAACGCGGCAGATGGCAAAATAGGAGGTGCTGAAAGTCTGGTTACTGGCCGGATGGAGCACTGACTCAGAAAGAAAAGGAGACAAGTATTATGAAGAAAATGTTTACAGCAGGATTGGCAGCAGTGATGGCAATGAGCCTGTGCGCGTGCGGCGGCGGTCAGACGGCCCCGGCGACTACATCGGCCCCGGCAGCGGAGACGACCGCGGCGGCAGCAGAGACCACGGCGGCCGGAGAAGAGGAGAAGAAGGAAGAGACTGACCAGGCAGCCGCCGCAGGCGGAGGTTACGTGGTGGCGCTCTGCAACTATTCCATCGGAAACTCCTGGAGAGCCCAGATGGAGCAGGAGTTTATGGCTGAGGCAGAGAAGCTGAAAGCAGAGGGCGTGGTAAGCGAGTACTACATCACCAACTCCAACGACGATATCAACAAGCAGATCAGTGACATGCAGGATCTGATCACCAAAAAGGTGGATGCCATCATCATCACCGCGGCATCCCCCACAGCCCTGGCTCCCATTGTGGAGGAGGCTACCGAGGAAGGCATCAAGGTGGTTTCCTTTGACAATGTAGTAGAGACCGAGGAGCAGGTAGCTACCGTGGGAATCGACGAGAAGGAATTTGGCCGGATCGGCGCGGAATGGCTGGCTGAGAAGCTGGGCGGCAAGGGCAAGATCGTGGTGCTCAATGGTATCGCCGGTACTGCTACCGATGCCCTGCGCTGGGGCGGTGCCGAGGAAGTATTCAGGCAGTATCCGGATATTGAGGTTCTGGGCTCTGCCAATGCTTCCTGGGATTACGCCCAGGGCAAGGCAGCCATGGAATCCATGCTGTCCGCTTACCCGGAGATTGACGGTGTCTGGTCCCAGGGCGGTGCTATGACCCAGGGAGCCATTGATGCGTTCATTGCCGCGGGCCGTGATCTGGTTCCCATGACCAGCGAGGGCAACAACGGCGCTATCCGTGCCTGGATCGAGAATAAGGACAAAGGCCTTTCCTGCATCGCGCCATCCAATCCTACCTATACCAGCGCAGAGGCCCTGCGTGTTGCCATCAGGGCACTCAACGGAGAAGAAGTGCCCAGCAATGTGGTCATGGATATGGAGACCGTTACCGAGGACAATGTAGACCAGTATTACCGCACCGACATGCCAGACAGCTACTGGGTACTGACCGAGCTGGATGACGAGACCCTGGAAAGGCTGTACAAGTAAACCTTCATGCACCCGGCAGGGGAACGCGCCACCAATAAATGAAAGTACTGGCGGCTGCCTGAGGGGTTCCGGCTTGAAATAGAGGAGGGGGCTGTCGGAAAATGATCTATGGACACAATATATTGTGGTGATACCAGGTGGATCACCGGATATATCGTGGACAAAGAATCATTTCCCGACAGCCCCCTTTTGGCACTGGAAATACTGCAGAACAGTAACAGCCCAGACAGATCAGGGGAATGGGGACTGTTACACAAAAGGAGGTAAACCGTGGCAGAAGAGATTTTGAAAATGGTCAACATAACGAAACGATTTGCCGGAATCACGGCCCTGGATCAGGTACAGTTTTCCTGCAGCAAGGGGGAGATCCATGTGCTGGCCGGGGAAAATGGAGCCGGCAAGAGCACGATCCTGAAAATGCTGGCCGGAATCCATCAGGCAGATGAGGGGGAGATCTATTTCCATGGAAAGAAGGTAGATATCCGCAGCCCGGAGCAGTCCCAGAGGATGGGGATTGCCATGGTATTCCAGGAGCTGACCCTGGTGGGGGAAATGACGGTCTGGGAAAATATCTACTTAAACCAGGAGCCCGTGACCCGCCTGGGAAGAATCAACAAAAAGGAGATCAAAGGGCGGATCCGGGAAGCCATGGACCGGTACGGGATCCACATTGACCCGGATGCCATGGTCAGCAGCCTGTCCGTGGCCCAGCAGCAGATGGCGGAGATCCTCAAGATCCTGGTACGGGATCCGGAGCTGATCATTCTGGATGAGCCTACCTCTGCCCTGGCCAGGAAGGAGGTCAGGCAGCTCTGCCAGATCATCCGCAACCTGATTGCAGGCGGGAAGACCATTATCTTTATCTCCCACCGGATGGAGGAGGTATTCGAGCTGGGTGACAGGATCACTGTATTCAAGGACGGACACTACATTGGCACCAGAAATATGACCGAGATCAATGAGGATGACCTGATCCGTATGATGGTGGGCCGTTCCCTGGAAAATATCTTTCCGCCAGCCGTCTGTCAGGTAGATGAGAGCCAGGTCATTTTCGAAGTAAAGAATCTGACAGATACAGCTTCCAAGGTAAATCATGTCAGCTTTCAGGTTCATAAAGGGGAGATCCTGGGCGTGGCCGGTCTCCAGGGCCACGGTCAGACCGAGCTTCTCAATGCCATCAGCGGCCTTCATCCCCTGGCAGGAGGCGAGATCCTGGTAGGGGGCAGCCCGGTGAATGTGAAGAACTCTGCCCGGGCCATTGAAAGCGGCATTGCCCTGGTACCGGCAGACCGCAAGAACCAGGGGCTGATGCTTGAGCTGTCCAACCGCCACAATCTGGCCATATCCAGCATGAAGAAACGGATGAAGGGATGTTTCATTGACAAGAAGGCGGAGCAGGAATTCGGCGAAGCCATGAAGGAAAAGCTTTCCATCAAGATGGGCAGCCTGGAGCTGCCGGTTTCCAGCCTTTCAGGGGGAAACCAGCAGAAGGTGGTTCTTGGCAAGGAGCTGGCCACAGAGCCCAGGGTGATTCTGTTCGATGAGCCTACCCGCGGCATTGATGTGGAGGCCAAGCGGGAATTTTACCAGATTATGCATGATCTGGCCGCCCGGGGGGTGGCCGTGGTGATGAATTCCAGTGATATGATGGAGATCATGGGCATGAGCAGCCGGGTGATCGTCATGTACGAGGGGAGGGTATCCGGCATCCTGAAAAAGGAGGAGCTGAGCGAGGAGCGGATCATGCAGCTGGGCATGGGCATGGACAAAAGCAGAAAGGAAGGTGAAGCGTCGTGAAGCAGGCACTGAATAAAAATTTCTGGCGCAGGAACGGACATACGGTGACCATTTATCTGTTCCTGGCAGCTTTGATGGTTTTCGTAAGTGTATTTAACAAGGATTTTTTTACATTGGGAAATTTTAAAAATCTTCTCCGTTCCTCCTTCCCGCTGCTGATGGCAGCCATGGGACAGACCCTGGTGATCCTGACAGGGGGGATCGACCTGTCCCTGGGCGGGATCGTGGCCTTGTGCAATGTGGTATGTGTTATGTTCATGAATCCGGATTCTGCCATGGGCTTTATCCCGGCCCTGGCGGCAGCGGTTGCGGCAGGAGTGGTCTGCGGGGCCTTCAATGGGCTGCTCATCACCAGGGGGCGTCTGGCTCCCATCATTGTGACCATAGCCACCACGGCAGTATTTGACGGTCTGGCTCTTCTGCTGATGCCCAATCCTGGTGGAAGCGTCCACAGAGCCTTTGCCAAATTCCTGACCAGGGGGCTTTCCGGCGCGGTGCCATTTCTGCTGCTTGTACTGATCCTCTGCCTGGTGCGCAATCTGACCAACAGCACTCCCTACGGTAAGGCCCTGCGGGCCATCGGAGGCAGTGAAAATGCCGCCTATTCTACCGGTATCCAGGTGGGCCGGATCAAGTTCTGGGCCTACTGTCTGGCCGGGGTTCTCTGTGCCATGGCCGGGATCTTCCTCAGCGCCCAGATGAATTCCGCAGATGCCACTATCGGAAAGAACTACGCCATGAATGCCATCACCGCCACAGTGGTAGGCGGAACCGCCATGACCGGCGCGGTAGGGGATCCCCTGGGAACCATCGCAGGGGTATTTATCATTTCCATTATCAACAACATGCTGAATCTGTTTGGTGTTTCTTCCTTTTACCAGTTCATATGCCAGGGCCTGATCCTGATTGTGGCTCTGTCCTTAAGCGCCATGCACAAACGGCGCTGAGAGTGTGGGGAAGCAGGTCCGCAGATACAGGGCGTAAGGCGGCAGATGCTTCGGCAGGTGCTGCGATAAGTACTCTGTCTGGTGCTCCAACAGTATACAGTATTGGGACTTTTTCAGGTGCAGGGATACTGGCGGCACCTTCCGCAGACCTGGGAATATGGTCAATCAGAGAAAGGTAAGGTAAAAAAGTGGGAGAAAATAGCAAACGGATTTCAAGACTAGACATTATCGGCAAAAATTCAGGTAGTTCCCAGATTATGGTATATGTTATACTGGTGGTGATCCTGCTGGCAGCACAGCTTCTGTCGCCGGGGTATCTAAAGCCTACCCATATGGCCGGGATCCTGCGGCTGGCGTCCTTTATGGGGATCGCCGCCATCGGGCAGAATCTGACGATCCTCACCGGCGGCATTGATCTGTCCATTGCCAATACCATCACATTTGCCAATGTGATCGCCGCACAGATCATGATGGGCCAGGATACCAATCTGGCTCTGGCCCTGGCGGCTGTCATTCTTATGGGAATGGCGGTAGGACTCATCAATGGTGTAGGGATCCACTGGCTGAAGATACCGCCCTTTATCATGACCCTGGGGGTGGGCACGGTTATTCAGGGTGTGTTCCTGATCTACACAAAAGGCGCGCCCAAGGGAAATGCGGCGCCGTTTCTCAGGGCGGTCTGCGGGCAGAGCTTTATCGGGATTCTGTCCGGGATCGTGGTCATCTGGGCCGTCATGGCAGCAGTCGCCATTGTGATGCTTAAGTGTACCCCCTATGGGCGGAAGATCTACTCCGTGGGGATCAATGAGCAGGCGTCCAGATTCTCCGGGATCCGGACCGGGCGGGTGACCTTTTCCGTGTATCTGCTGTCGGCAGTGATTGCCGCCATGTCCGGATTCTTCCTGGTGGGGTACACGGGAACCAGCTTTCTGGACGTGGGAACCAGCTACAATACCAAGACCATCGCCGCCGTGATCATCGGCGGGACGGCCATCACCGGCGGAAAGGGCGGATATGCGGGAACCATCGCCGGCGCGGTGATCATGACGATCCTGGATGATTTCCTGACCATTGTCAATATCCCGGAGGCAGGACGGCAGATCATGCAGGGGGTGATTATCCTGCTTCTGGTGCTGGTATATAGCAGGGAAAAGAGGAAGAAGTAGAGATATCAGGGGATGTGTGAGGAGGGAACGGGAAATGTTGAAAAATATTATGGAGCGCAGTGCCTGGAGTGAGTCGGGAGAGCTGACCTGGCAGCAGGTGGAGGAGGTTCTGGACCAGATGCTGACGGGGCTGCCGGATGCAAAGCGGATTCTGCTGGTTCCGCCGGATATTACCCGGTGTTATTCGGGCGGGGGGATGATTGCCGCTTATTTGTATAAGAAGCTGCGGGAAAGGGCCATGGTGCGGATCATGCCTGCTGTGGGAACCCACAGGGCCATGAGCCGGGAGGAGCAGATCCGGTTCTTCGGGGAGGATGTTCCGGAGGAGGTATTTCTATACCACAACTGGCAGGAGGATACGGTGGGGATCGGCACGGTCCCGGGCAGCTACTGTCGGGAGGTGTCCGGGGGCAGATGGCAGTCGGATATAGAAGTGCGGATCAATCATGCGGTGGTGGACAAAAGCTTTGATCTGATCCTGTCCATTGGCCAGGTGGTGCCTCACGAGGTCATCGGCATGTCCAATTACACCAAAAATATGCTGGTGGGCTTAGGGGGCAGGCCCATGATCAACGGAACCCATCTGCTGGGGGCCATGTGCAATATGGAGAAGATCATGGGGAATACCGATTCGCCGGTGCGTGCTGTCTTTGACTATGGAGAGGAGCATTTCCTGGGTGATGTGCCTCTGGCTTATATCCTGACTGTAGCGTCGGAGCGGGAGGGGAACACAGTTCTCCACGGGGTTTTTACCGGGGCCTCCCGGCAGGTCTATGAGCATGCGTCAGAGCTGGCGGCGAAGCGCAGCATCATCCATGTGGGACGGCGGGCGAAGAAGGTTGTGGCATATCTGGAGCCGGAGGAATTTTCCACCATGTGGGTGGGGAATAAATCCATCTACCGCACCCGTATGATCATGGAGGACGGCGGGGAGCTGCTGGTCATAGCGCCGGGGATCCGGGCCTTTGGTGAGAACCCTGAGGTGGACGGGCTGATCCGCCGCTACGGCTACCGGGGAACCCCCTGCACCATGGAGCTGGTGGAGAAGGGGGTATTTTCCAACACGGCCATGGTTCCCGCCCACATGATCCACAGCTCCTCGGAAGGACGGTTCCGGATCACCTATGCCGTGGATCCGCAGTATCTGACCGGGGAGGAGATCCGCCAGGTGGGTTACGAATACATGAACGTAAAAGACGCCCTGGCCCGCTATCCGCTCCAGAGTATGCAGGATGGCTGGCAGACCATGGAAGACGGGGAGGAGGTCTATGTGGTCAAGGCTCCGGCACTGGGACTGTGGAAGGTGTAGCATGTGATGTAAGATGCTGCCATTCTGGAAAATGTGGCAGGCAGATGGGATGATGGGCGGTATGGAGAAGGTCCGTAACAGTTCAAGGGGTATCTGAACTGTTACGTTGGTTGGGCTGTTGCGAACCTTTTTCAAAGGGTTTTTGTTGACAGACATAATATGTTGATGTATATTGTAATTACCCGACGGGTAATTTGATATGCAAGGAGACAAACTTGGAGATTGAATACGCATCTGATAAAGTTAGATTACAATGCACAAGTGTCAAAGCGGCAAATAGACTTTTTGGCGGCGATGCCGCATTAACAAAAAGCTTACTGTCAAGAATAAACGCACTTTGCAGTGCCGATAATATCAAGGATATCATAGTCCAGCCGGCTTTCAGATTCCATGGTTTAAAGTATAAAAAGGGAAGGAATCTGGAAGGATATTTTGCTATTGATGTAAAGTCTGTAAGGGAACCCTGGAGAATCATTCTGCAGCCTTTGAATAATCACAAACAGCCATATGACCCATGTAACATTCTTGAAATAGCACAATATGTAAAAATTGTGGAAATAGCGGAGGTGAGCAAGCACTATGAGTAACTATATGGAGTATCATGATACAATTGCTTTTCATCCAGGATATTACATTAAGGAAATCATTGAAAATAGTGGACTTACCCAGGAAGATTTTGCCAAGAGGCTCGATACCACACCAAAGAACCTCAGCCTGCTGATCAGAGGAGAGCAAAGCCTTTCTATTGATATCGCTATGAAGTTATCCAGAATGATGGGGACAAGTGTCAGTTATTGGCTAAATCTGCAAAATGGCTATGACGCATTAATAGCTGAATTCAGATCAGATGAAGAATTATTAAAAGAACAAAAAACCTTTGAATATCTTGATTATAAGTATTTTAGAGATAACTATGGACTGCCGGATCTGCCGCGAAAAAGGAATGAGCAGATTAAGCAGGTCAGAGAGTTCCTTAATGTGGCAACGCTCTCGGTATTTACCAAGAGAGATATGGCTGTAAGCTTCAGAAGCTCTATGAAAGATATTACAGAAGGCAGCGTTGTCAAAGCCAATGTGATGGTTCAGATTGCGGTCAATAAAGCACTTAAAGCAAAGGCGCCCAAATTTAATAAAAAGAAATTCGGGAATGCTGTGAAATACGCCTTGTCATTAACTGAGAATCATGAAGAATTTTACCCTCTGATCCATGATGCCTTTTTTGAGACAGGGGTAATATTTATTATCTTGCCGAATATTTCCGGTTCGAAGACAAATGGTGCCACAAAAAAAATCGGTGACAATATTATGTTAATGGTAAATGACCGGAGACTGAATGCGGATTCGTTCTGGTTTACGCTTTTTCATGAGATAGGACATATTGTTCATGGAGATTATGGAATTTCTTTTGAGAAAGAAACCGGAGAATGGGAGGAGGCAGCTGACAGGTTCGCGGAGGACAGTCTGATACCACCTGGACAATATCGGGATTTTCTTGTCAGTGGGAAATTTGATCTGCAGGCTATAAAAACATTTGCGGGACAGATTGGTCGCGACCCGGGAATTGTTCTTGGAAGATTGCAGAATGATGGAATCGTCAGGTTTGATGATTGGACAATGAATCCGTTACGGCATAAATACCTGGTGAAAATTGCGGACAGTGGGAGCAGATCTGTTTAAGAGTGCTCTGGATTGGAACCGTAACAGTCCAGATACCCCTGAACTGTTACCCAGCCATTACGAAAAAGTGCCGAAAAGTAAAAGAATATCTTGACAACAAATCGGCAAATTGCTACAATAAAGAAACAGAAGACGTCAGACATATTCTGGATTATTTTCAGAAAAGAGAGGGTGCACACAGAAGAATGTCTGGCCTTTTGATATTTAGGTGCAAAAGGCAATTGTTCAGGGTTTGTCTGGGCGGTTGCCCCAAATGTACTCCCGAAGTCTTTGCGGCTGATTTGGGGAGTACATCAAAAAGAAAAGGAGGATTTTATTATGACAAAAAGATTCTTAGCAGTGATGCTGTCTGTAGCCATGGCAGCAGGACTCTGTGCCTGCGGCGGCTCTTCCGGCACACCGGCGACAACCGCAGCCGGCACGACTGAAACTACCGCTGCATCTGAGGGGGGGGGGTAAATCAGGAAGCTGAAACCACCGCTGCCCAGGAGGTAGCGTCTGCCAATTACAAGATTGGTATCATGACGCCTACCGTCTCCCAGAGTGAGGAGAGCTACCGTGCGGCAGAGATTCTGCAAAAAGCAAATCCAGATAAAGTTGTTCTTGCTACTTTCCCGGACAAGTTTGCAACCGAGCAGGAGACTACCATTTCCACAGCCTTAAGTCTTGCGTCCGACCCGGATGTGAAGGCTATCATTTTCAGTCAGGCTGTACAGGGAACGGCGGCTGCCTGCCAGAAGATCCGTGAAGTACGTCCCGACATTCTCTTGATCGCGGCAGGCTATCAGGATGATTCCGCAACCACATCCGCCAACTGCGACGTATTTTACCATGCCAATGTTCCGAAAATGGGCTTCCAGATGGTTGACGAGCTCAGTGATATGGGTGCAAAGACCTTTGTGCACTATTCCTTCCCACGCCATCTTGCATGGCAGCCCACAGCTGACCGTCTCCAGAATATGAAGGACCGCTGCGCAGAGCTGGGCCTGACCCTGGTAGAGACCACCACACCAGACCCCACGTCTGACGCAGGTACATCCGGCACCCAGCAGTTCGTCCTGGAGGACGTTCCCCGCGCCGTTGACCAGTATGGCGCCGAAACCGCTTTCTTCGGTACCAACACCGCACAGCAGGAGCCGATGATCAAATGTGTGGTAGACACCAGGTCCTACTTCACCTATCCTGCCGATCCCTCCCCCTTCGTGGGCTTCCCGGCCGCGCTGGGCATCGAGGTACCGGATGACAAGCTGTATGATACCGAGTACATGATGACTGCCATCGCCGACAAGCTGGCAGAGGCTGACATGACCGGCCATATGGGTACCTGGACCGCTCCTGTGATGACTCTGTTCATGACCGGCAGCTACGCTTACGCGGAAGCCTTCTGCGAGGGCAGGACAGGCGGCGAGAAGCTGGATGCAGAAGTATTCAGGGAAGCTCTCAGCGAAGCAGCAGGCGGCGCGGTGGATGTGGAGAATATCACCGACGGCGGCACCACCTATGACAACGGCTTCTTTATCATGTGTTCTTATGAGAGATTCTAAATGAAAACCTTATAAAGGGAAGAGTTCCCTGAGATTTTCGGAAGGAAGGGATGCAGCCCCTGGGCATGCCCTTCCTTTCCTTTTCAGGTAATGGCCCGGTTGTCTTCTGGACAGCCAGACTGCCGCTCTTTCAGTTGTTGTCATGGGCTCCCGGAGTCCCATATGCTATTTTCTGTGCCAGAGGCCTTGTGGGCCCTTGGGAGTGCATGATCCTGTTTGCCATGAAGGTCTGGCGGCATGCTGGCCGGACCCATGGAGCTTTGCCGGGAAGGAGAAGAACTTTGGACAACAAATTTATATTGGAAATGAACCACATCGAGAAGGATTTCTTCGGAAACCAGGTTCTGAAGGATGTGAGTATCAAGGTAAAGCCGGGAGAGATCGTGGCCCTGATCGGAGAAAATGGCGCCGGCAAATCTACGATCATGAACATCCTGTTTGGAATGCCTGCCATCCACCAGACAGGCGGCTTTAAAGGCGAGGTGATCATTAACGGGGAGAAGGTGGACATCAAATCCCCCATAGAAGCCATGAAGCACGGCATAGGCATGGTTCACCAGGAATTCATGCTCATCGACGGATATGATGTAGCGGAGAACGTGAAACTGAACCGGGAGAATCTGAAAAAGACTCCCCTGAGCCTGATATTCGGCAAACGCTTAAACCTGGTAGACCAGGCTTCCATGCACAAGGATGCCAGAACCACCCTGGACTCTCTGGGGATCGACCTTGGGGAGCAGACCCGGGTAGGCAGCCTGCCTGTAGGCTACAAGCAGTTCGTGGAGATCGCCCGGGAGCTGGACAAGCAGAATACCAGGCTGATCGTGCTGGACGAGCCTACGGCTGTGCTGACCGAGTCGGAGGCAGAGACATTTCTCTCCTGCGTCCGGTCTGTGGCAGAGAAGGGTATTGCCTTCATCTTCATCAGCCACAAGCTGGACGAGGTCAAGAACAACAGCCACCATGTCTTCGTGCTGCGGGACGGGGAGATGGTGGGGGACTACCACACCAAGGAGCTGAACACCATCCGCATGTCCGAGCTGATGGTAGGCCGCAAGGTGGAGATCCTGAACCGCCAGATGGAGGACGAGGATCCGTCCCATCAGGAGATCTGCCTGGAGCTGGAGCATTTCGGAGTCAGTATGCCGGGGGAGATAGCCAGGGATATCACCCTCCAGGTGAAGAAGGGCGAGATCTTCGGCATCGGCGGTCTGGCAGGTCATGGCAAGATCAGTATTGCCAACGGCATCATGGGCCTGTATCCGTCCAGAGGCCAGGTAAAGATCAATGGGAAGATCATGGATGTGACAAGGACTGATGATACCCTTGACGCAGGGGTGGCCTTCGTGTCCGAGGACCGCCGGGGATCAGGCCTGATGCTGGATGAGTCCATTGAGCTGAATATCGCCATTGCGGCATTAAAAACAAAGAACCGCTTCGTAATAAAGCGTCTGGGCATCCCCTTCTATGACAAGAAGGGAGCCATAAAATACGCTGAAAAAATGATCCAGGAGCTGGATATCCGCTGTACAGGCCACAGTCAGCCGGTCAGAAGCCTTTCCGGCGGCAACCAGCAGAAGGTCTGCATCGCCAGGGCACTGACCCTGGATCCAGATATTCTGTTCGTGTCCGAGCCTACCCGTGGTATCGATATCGGCGCCAAGAAAATGATCCTGGATTCCCTGATGAAGCTTAACAAGGAGAAGGGCGTGACCGTGATCATCACGTCCAGTGAGCTGGCGGAGCTGCGCTCTGTCTGCAACCGGATCGCCATTGTCACCGAGGGCCGGATCGCCGGGATCCTCTCATCCACAGATGAGGACTATAAGTTTGGTATGCTCATGAGCGGCGCGAAGTATGAAGAACCGGGGGCGGCCCAGGGAGGAGACCGGCCGCAGGATGCGGCAGCGGCCCAGGGAGGAGACTGGCCGCAGGATGCGGCAGCGGCCCAGGGAGGAGACTGGCCGCAGGATGCGGCAGCAGCCCAGGAGGGAGGCCGGCCGCAGAATACGGCAGCAGCCCAGGAGGGAGGCCGGCCGCAGAATACGGCAGCAGCCCAGGGCGGTGGACAGTCGGGAGACGTGGCACCTGCCCGGGAGACAGAAAGGACGGTGAAAGAATGAACAGACTCAAACAAGCAGTTGATTACCTGGGCGTATCCAGGACTGTGGTGATCGGATTCCTTCTGGTGCTGATCCTCTCGGTGTTTCCCCTGGGGATCAATCCGGGCATGATCTACTCCGACTGTCTGGTCCGGATCGGCATGAACGGATTCCTGGTGCTGGCCATGATGATTTCCATTGTCTGCGGCGCGGGCCTGAACTTCGGACTGCCCATCGGGATTCTGTGCGGGCTGTTCGGCGGTTCCATCGCGGTACAGTTCAACTGGTCGGGACTGGCCGGCTTCTGGGGAGCCTGCCTGGTGTCGGTGCCATTTGCCATAGCGGCCGGGTGGCTCTACGCCCTGCTGTTAAATAATGTAAAAGGCTCGGAGATGACCGTAGGAAACTACATGGCATTCTCCATCGTGTCCCTGATGTCTATCGCATGGCTGGTGCTGCCTTACTCCAATCCCAAGATTGTGTGGCCCATTACCGGCGTAGGTCTGCGTACCACAATGACCCTGGAAGAGAACTATGACAAGGTGCTGGATAATTTCTTAAAGATAGACTTCCGGGCCATGGGCATTCTCCAGGACAATCCCTACTGGAAGGACTTTTCCCTGTCCACGGGGCTTCTGCTGGTGTTTGCCGCAGGCTGCCTGCTTATGTGGCTGTTCATGAAGACCAGGGCAGGGGTGATCATGCGGTGCAGCGGCGTCAATCCCGGCTTTTCCAGAACCCTGGGTGTCAATAATAACCGGGTGCGTACCATCGGTATCATCGCTTCCACGGTGATCGCGGCCATTGGGATCAATATTTACTCCCAGAGCTACGGCTTCTACCAGTTCTACTCCGCGCCCCTGATGATGGCATTTCCGGCCATGGCGGCGATCCTGATCGGCGGCGCCACGCCCAGGAAGGCAGGGGTATTCAATGTGGTTCTGGGTGTGATCCTGTTCCAGAGCCTTTTGACCCTGGCTACCCCCGTGGCCAACGCGGTGATCAATGCAGGAAGTATATCAGAGGTGGTGCGCATCATCGTACAGAACGGCATCATCCTGTACGCGCTGACCAAGATTCGAGCAAATGGAGGGAAATGACCATGGAGAACAAGAAACATAACAAAGCAGTGGAATTTCTTCAGGACAATATGGTTCCCATCCTGTTTACGGTCCTCTGTCTGGCCAGCATCAAGATATCCGGGCAGAATGCCGGGTACGTGATCACAGAGACCATATCCCGTGTAGGGCGGAACGCGATACTGATCGTGTCCCTGATCCTGCCGGTACTCTGCGGCATGGGCCTGAACTTCAGTATCGTCCTGGGGGCCATGGCCGGAGAGGTGGGGCTGATTCTGATCACCCACTGGAGCTTTGACGGTCTTAAGGGCATTGTCCTGGCGGCAGTGATCGCCACGATCCTGTCGGTGATCCTGGGTACCCTGACCGGCATTCTTTTCAATAAGGTAAAGGGCCAGGAAATGATCACCGGTATGATCCTGGGCTTCTTCGCCGTAGGTGTCTATGACCTGATCTTCATCTTCATGGTAGGAAGCATCATCCCAATGGTGAACCCGGAGATCATGCTGAACTCCCAGAATGAAGCCGGTGAGACCATCTATGTAGGACTGAGAAATACCATTGACTTCCACGCGGAAACCAAGTACGCGGTGGACAACGCCTGGAAGGTGATGTTTGTCAAGTTCCTTCCCGTATTCCTGGCCTGCTTCGCGGCAGTCACGGCAGTAATCCTGGCCTGGAAGCTTCTTAAGAAAAAGGAAAGCGTTAAGGAAGCCTGTCTGTCCTCCAGAGGCTTCATCATCACCAGTATCCTGCTGGCGGTGCTGCAGGTGCTGATCAAGACAGTGCCTGCGGTGACAAAGGCATTTTTCATCGTCCAGGTGCCGGTGCTGACAGCCATTGTCATCGCGGCTGTCTGTCTGCTGGTGGTCTTCATCACCAGAACCAAGCTGGGGCAGGATATCCGGACCGTGGGTATGAACATGCAGGTGGCCTCCGCTGCCGGGATCGACGTAGACCGGACCCGGATCGTGGCCACGGTACTGTCTACCATTATCGCTTCCTGGGGACAGATCATTTTCCTTCAGAATATCGGAAATGTCCAGACCTTCAACAGCCATGAGCAGGTGGGTACCTACGCGGTGGCGGCGCTGCTGGTAGGCGGGGCGTCCATTGACAAGGCCACTATGGGGCAGGTGTTCACGGGGACGGTGCTGTTCCATATTCTGTTCTTTATGACGCCCCTGGCAGGAAAGGTGCTGTTCAATGATCCCCAGCTGGGAGAATATTTCCGGGTGTTCCTCTGCTACGGAATTATTGCGATTTCCCTGTTCTTATATGCCTGGAAGAAGGTAGTGGCTGAGAAGAGACGGATGCAGAAGGAATATGAAGAGCAGCTGGCCCAGCTGGATGGGAAGCAGGGCCAGACAGGGATGACTATATAATGGAGGTTTGATCCATGAAGGAGAAAAGGATTGAGCGGGTTTTGGAGAAACTCGGGGCCATGGGACTGGAGCAGATGGTTGTTGCCGATGCCATTTCGATCCTGTATCTTACGGATATCTGGGTGGATGCAGGGGAGAGGCTGGTAGCCCTTTATCTGAACAGGAATGGAAAGCATTGCTTATTCGTCAATCATATGTTTACCCTACCGGCAGAACCGGGGGTGGAGGTGGTCCGGTTCTCGGATACGGATCCTTATCTGGAGCTGCTGGGAGCGAGGATAGACAGGGAGAAGGTTCTTGGGGTGGATAAGGTGATGCCGGCCAGATTTCTGCTGCCCCTGATGGAGCAGGGCTGTGCGGCCGGATTTGTCAACAGCTCCCTCTGTGTGGATGAGACCAGGGCCATCAAGGATGAGGAGGAGAAGGAAGCCATGAAGCGGGTTTCCGCCATCAATGATCAGGCCATGGCACGGTTCAAAGAGCTTTTGAAGGAGGGCGTGACAGAGCGCCAGGTGGCAGGGCAGATGAAGGAAATCTACCAGAGCCTGGGTGCCGATGATCTCTCCTTCCCGCCGTCGGTGTGCTTTGGCGCCAATGGTGCCGTGGGCCATTACCGGTGCGGGGATGTGGCTTTAAAGCCCGGAGACTGTGTGCTCATGGATGTGGGCTGCATCAAAGACCATTACTGTGCGGATATGACCAGAACCTTCTTTTTCAAAAAGATGGAGAAGGAGGAGCACCAGAGGGTCTATGAGCTTGTGCTGGCCGCCAACCGGGCGGCGGAGGCTATGGTCCGTCCGGGGGTACGGTTTAAGGATATCGACCGCGCGGCCAGGAACATCATTGAGGAAGCAGGCTACGGAAGCTGCTTCACCCACCGGCTGGGGCATTTCATCGGCATGGAGGTGCACGATTACGGGGATGTGTCCGCTGCCAATGAGGAGTATACCCAGGCAGGACAGATTTTCTCCATCGAACCAGGCATCTATCTGGAAGGGGAGATGGGGGTCAGGATCGAAGATCTGGTGCTGGTGACGGAGGATGGGTGCGAGATTCTGAATTCCTACAGCAAGGAGCTGGAGGTTTTGCAGTAAGGCGACAGTCCGGACGGGTGGCAGTGGCGGGAACCAACGGCCGGAATTTGCATAACGATACACAAACAAGGAAAGGAAGGGTACAACAACATGGTAGAAGCATTAAACAAACGGATTGAGGAAAATGCAGACGCAATGGTCAGATCTCTTTCGGAGATCATCCAGATTCCCAGTGTCTACGGGGAGCCCGAAGAGGGCGCGCCGTACGGCAGGGAGTCCAGAAGGGCGTTGCAGTATGCTATGGATCTTGGGAAAAGGCTTGGTTTTGAGACAGTGGAAAATGTAGGCGACAAGGTCTGTTACATCGAGTACGGTACCGGCAGCAAGGTGGTGGGGGTGTTCGCCCATCTGGATATTGTACCTGAGGGCGAGGGCTGGACTTATCCTCCCTTTGGCGGTGAGATCCACAATAACCGGGTCTACGGCCGCGGGACCGTGGACAATAAAGGGCCATTCATCGCTTCTCTCTACGCCCTTTACGCCATCAAGGAGCTGGGGCTGCCCCTGGGTGATTACCGGATCCGGGTAGTAGGCGGCACCAATGAGGAAAAGGGGATGGACGACATGCGCTACTACGTGGAGCAGTGCGGCGCGCCGGATGCAGGCTTCACGCCGGACGGGCTGTTCCCCATGTCCTTTACAGAGCGGGGCATCAACTATTACTTCATGTCCTGTGGATTTGCCGAACCCACAGACGGAGCCTTTAAGGTGCTCAGCTTAAACGGCGGACAGATCCTCAACATGGTTCCCGATAAGGCCGGGGCCCTGCTGGAGGCAGCAGACGAGGCCGGGGCAGCGGCTCTGGTGAAGGCACTGGATGAGTACCGGGAGCGCACAGGCCAGGATGTGTCCGGCGCGGCCCAGGGCAACAGGGTGCAGGTGACATCCAGAGGTCTGTGCGCCCATTCCTGCACACCCTTCAACGGGAAAAATGCCATCGTTGCCATCCTGATGTTCCTGGCAGAGCAGAAGCTGGGCGGATCTCTGGGGAAATTCCTGGATTTCTTCCAGGAGAAGATCGGCACGACCACAGACGGAAGCCTGCTGGGCATGAAGCGGGAGGACGAGTGCGGCAAGCTGACCTTCAGCCTGTCCAAAATGGAGCTGGATGAGAAGGGGCTCAAATGGGTAGTCAATATCCGTATCCCCTACACCTACAAGGATCAGGTAACTGATGACTTCAAGGCCCAGGTAGAGCCGGTAGGCATTGTCATCGATGATATGGATATTCACAGAACCTACCGGTTCCCCACGGATCATCCGCTGATTCTGACACTCAGGAAGGTATATGAGGAGCTGACCGGCAGGGATTCCACCCCCAGCCATGAAGGCGGTACCTATGCCCAGGCCGTGCCCAACATCGTGCCCTTCGGCTCCATCTTTCCGGGGACTCCCGATCTGTGCCACAGACCGGATGAGAGTATTGATATTGACGAGTATATACTGGACGCGAAGCTGTTCGGGAATGCCATGTATGCGTTGACGCAGGAGTAAAAATGCAGGTGATTGGGGCCAAATGAAGGAAGCGCAGAGGCTGCGCTGACTGAATTTGGCCCAATTCATCTGCCGGGAGGGAGGACGCTGAAGGTGATTGAAGTGAAAAATCTGGTGAAACAGTATGGGAGCTTTGTGGCGGTGGATCACCTGGATTTTACCATTGAGCGCGGCAGCATTTACGGATTTCTGGGGCCTAATGGGGCAGGGAAGTCTACGACTATGAATATGATAACCGGGTATCTTCCGCCCACGTCGGGGACAGTCTTAATTGATGGCTTTGATATCTGTGAGGAGCCGGAGGAGGCCAGACGGCGGATCGGGTATCTTCCTGAGATTCCGCCGGTGTATCTGGATATGACGCCGGAGGAGTATCTTACTTTTGCGGCAGAGCTTAAAGGGGCCGGACGTGCCGGGAGGAAGATTTCCGGAAACGGGAAGTCTGCCGGAGCCGGCCATAAGGAGTCAGCCAGACCGGCGGCCCCCAATAGGGAGTCCTTTGAAATCAGGGGATCCGCCGGAGCCGGCCATAAGGAGTCAGCCAGATCGGCGGATGCACACAGGGAGCCTTCTGGAATGCCGGGAACCAGAGCCGGGGCAGGTTCTGGCAGAGAAAAGTGTACCCGGATTTTCAGGCGGAAAATGCTGCGCGGGGAGGTGGAACGTGTCATGGCGGCGGTGGGAATCACCCACATGCGCAGGCGTCTGATCCGCAATCTTTCCAAGGGTTACCGCCAGCGGGTGGGCTTTGCCTGCGCTCTTCTGGGAGATCCGGAGGTGATCATCCTGGACGAGCCTACAGTGGGACTGGATCCAAAGCAGATCATGGAGATCCGGGATCTGATCCGTTCCCTGGGAGGACAGCACACGGTGATTCTCAGCAGCCATATTCTGTCGGAGGTCAGTGCCGTCTGTGACCATATCCTCATTCTTTCCAAAGGGAAGCTGGCGGCCAGGGATACCCCGGAGAACCTGACGCGCCGGATGCAGGGAACCAGTTTCTATGACCTGCTGGTGGAGGGGGAGCCGGAGACTTTGAAAGCCCTGCTGGGGCAGGTGGAGGGCCTTATGACTCTGGAAACCGGAATGGACAAATCCGGTTTTGCGTCGGTTCATCTTGAGACTGCCGGAGATGTGGATCCAAGGGTGGAAGTGTTCCGGATTCTGGCAAAGGCGGACTGTCCCATCATGGAGCTGACCTCCCGGTCGGTGAGCCTGGAGGATGTATTCATGGAGCTGACCGGAACAGATGGCAGTGCGGACGCTGGTGGCCGGATGAAGAAACCAGGAAAAGGGGGAAACAGCTGTGTGGGCGGTTTATAAGAAGGAGACGGGGACATTTTTCCGCTCCATGACAGGTTACCTTTATATGGCGTTCCTTTTGCTGGTTTCCGGGATCTACTTCACGGCCTTTAATCTTCAGGGAGGCATGGCGGAGTTTGGCTATGTCCTGGGCAACACCACGGTGGTGCTGCTGATCGTGATTCCGGTGCTGACCATGCGGACTCTGGGGGAGGAACAGCGTCTGAAGACAGACCAGCTTCTCTTTACGGCTCCGGTAAGCATCACCAGTATCGTGCTGGGGAAATATCTGGCAGTGCTCACCGTGTTTGCGGCGCCGTTTGCCGTGCTGGGGTTCTGTCCGCTGGTGCTGTCACGGTATGGAACTGTGCTTCTGGGGCAGTCCTATGCCTGCTTTGTGGCCTTCCTTTTCATGGGAGCGGCCTGCATAGCCATAGGCATGTGGGTGTCCAGTCTGACAGACAACCAGATCATCGCGGCGGTGGGAACCTTTGCCATCCTCTTGTTCAGCTATCTGGCCCACGGCATCGGCAGTCTCATCAGCGGCCTTGTGGGCGGTCTCACGGGCGGTGTGACAAGGGGCGGGAATACAGGCCTTGTGGAGGCATTTTCCCTGTTCCAGAGGTATTATGACTTTGTGGACGGGGTGTTTGACGTGACCCATCTGGTCTATTATATGGGGGTGACGGTGCTTTTCCTGTATCTGACGGTGCGGTCAGTGGACAGGCGGTTTCACAAGGGGATTTACGGCCCGGTCATGTGTGGACTGGTGCTGGCCATCGTGGTGCTGGCGGATCTGATCGTGCTGAAGCTTCCGGTGGGCTGTACCAGGCTGGATATTTCCTCAGACCGGATTTATACCCTTTCCCGGCAGACCCGGGAGGTGGTCCAGGGGCTGGACAGTCAGGTGCGTCTGTATCTGGTGGCTCCCAGGGGGAAGGAGGATGAGCGGCTGGTGCGGCTTCTGGAACGGTATCAGGATCTGGACAGGCACATTTTTGCAGAACAGGTAGATCCGGTGGCAGATCCGGGCTTTGTCTCCTCCTACACCACGGACAAGGTCAGTGACAACAGCATCCTGGTGGCTGGGGAGCAGCGGTTCCGTCTGGTGCGCAATGCCCAGCTGTATCCATCCAGCTATGATTATGACACGGGACGTATCAGCACAGTCTTTGACGGAGAGGGGCAGATTACCAGTGCGGTCCACTATGTGGTGTCAGAGCATCTGTCCCGGATCTATCTGGTCACAGGCCACGGGGAGACGGAGCTTTCCGAGAAAATGCAGGCGGCCCTGGACAAGGAGGGCCTGGAGTATTGTCCCCTGAATCTGACAGCGGCCGGCGAGGTGCCGGAGGATGCCGGGGCAGTGTGGCTCCATGTGCCGGTGGCGGATCTGACCCAGAAAGAAGCACAGATCCTGGCGGATTATCTGGAGCGGGGCGGGAACATGCTTCTGATAACCGGAATTACTTCCATAGAAATGCCCTGGCTGGACTGGGTCATGGCGGCTTATGGCCTGGAAGCGGTCCAGGGGATGATCGTGGAGGGGGACGGCAACAGCAGCATCCCTTCCTATCCCAATTTCCTGCTTCCCGGTATCCGGGAGCATGTGATCACCCAGCCATTTCTGGAGACGGACGGACTCCTGCTTCTGCCAAATGCCCATGGGATCGGCAGAACCAGGGAGGTGCGTGGCAGCGTGGAGTTGGAGGATCTGCTGGTGACCTCCGGGCGGTCGGTTCTGCGGGGAACTGGAGGGACCGGAGACCAGGGCATCGGCCAGACAAAAGATATACCAGGGCCATTTCCGGTAGCGGTCACAGCCAGGGAACGGACCGCCTCCGGGGAGACCCGGATCACCTGGATCTCCAGCAGCAGTCTTCTTATGGACGAGATTGATGAAATGGCAGGCGGCAACAATAAGGATCTGGTGCTCAATGCCATCGGCTGGATGACAGGCCAGAACCAGGGCATCAGCATCAGGCCCAGATCCACCTCATCCCCGGTGCTGCGGCTCACCTCAGCCCAGGCTGTCCGGTGGAGTATCCTGTTTGCTGGGGTGATTCCTGCAGGTATCCTGGGCGCAGGCATTGTGGTGTGTGTGAAAAGGAGGAAGGTATAGTGAGAACACGCCAGAAAATACGGCTTACGCTGACAGCTTTGACAGCTGTGCTTCTGCTGGGGGTATATCTGTGGCTGCTTATGGAGGAACGCCATGGAGGAGAGGGGGATGACAGTCTTTGCATCTACACCCTGGAAGCGTCCTCCATCGAACGCCTGACCTTTACCGGCGCGGACGGCCCTGTTGCCCTCAGGCGGCAGGATGAACGGTGGGTCTGGGAGCAGGAGGAGGATTTTCCCCTGAACCAGAATTTTACCGGGACTATGGTGGCAAAGACTGCGGCGCTGTGGGCCAAACGTGCCGTAGCAGAGGGAGAGGAACACTTTGCCGTCTATGGGCTGGATCAGCCCTCCAATGTGATCACAGTCACAGCCGGAGACCAGAAAAAGGTCATTTACCTGGGGAGTGCCAACAGTGCCTCCGGGGATTACTATATGGCCCTGGAAGGGTCCGGGAAAATCTATACCGTGGATGCTTCCTTCTATAATATATTTTCAGGGAGCATCCTGTCCATGGCTGTCCGGGAGAGCCTGCCGGATTTTACCATTGATGATATGATCCAGGTTACGGTGACAGAAGGGGAGCAGGAGATCATATTTGCACGAGAGACAAAAAGCAATGGGGCAGAGCCTGGGAGGTGGCTTGTCTGGAGCCGGGAGGAGGGAGAGAAAAGCACTTCGGGGCTTGTGGAGCCGCCGGTCAGCGCCAGCCCTGGCGACGAAACCCTGGTTTCCCGGCTTCTGGCCCAGATTCCGAAGCTCCGGTATGAGGAACTGGCGGCTTATCATCCAGACGGACAAGAGCTGGAAGCCCGGGGCCTTGGGAATCATGGGGCACGTCTTCAGGTCCTGTACCGGAAGAACGGAATCCAGGAAATCTATTCTCTCCTCATTGGCGACGAAACCGGTGGTTACCGGTTCGTATATCCGGAAAACGGTCAGGGAATCTACAAGGTGTCCGCCAGCAGTCTGTCTCCTTTCCAGAATCTGGCGGCGGAGGCATATCTCTCCTTATCCGTGGCCCAGGTCCGGCGGGAGGAGCTGGAAGGTATTACAATATCCGGGGAGTCATTTCAGACAGAATACACCCTGGAAAGCCAGCCGGACGGCAGTGTTTTGTTCTATCATGACAAGGAAGAAATCACAGAAAAGGAATTCAACAGTATCTATTTTCCATTGTACAGCCTGACAGCAGAAAAGCGGGTCACAGATATCGCCGGCCAGCTGACCAGGCCTGGGACGCTGACCATTAACTACCGCCGCCTATTTGGTCTGGGAGAAGATATACTGGTGGAACTGATTGCCTATGACCAGAATTATTACGCGGCCCGGGTCAATGGAAAGGCCGAACTGCTTGTGAACCGGCAGCGGGTTAACGGGCTTTTGGAGCTGTGGAAATAGTTGGGGTTAGTTACTGTTTATGAGGGTGTTTCGAAGGGGACGCTCTGGAAAAAGTTTTCCCCGGATTGCGGGTTTCGGATGCAATCCGGGGAAAACTTTTTCCAGAGCTGGTATCCGCTGGCAAAGAAAAACAACCTGGCTGTGAATAGTGACAAACTGTTACGTATAGTAAATGAAATCCATAGAAAACTATTCTATTTATCAGATGTTTATTGTATAATGGAAATCACGATAAAGAGAAAACGGGATTGGGCAGGTTCTGGTGAAAAAGAGTTCGTTTATCAGATATTGAACAGAATATAATGGCAGGAGATACTTCTGATATATAGCCACATTAATTGATAAAGGATGGTGCTGTTTATGACAAATTCGCAGGCATGGGATTATGCAATTGGATTGATTAAGGTTGACGGACTGGAACCTACAGAGGATTTTAAGCAGTATATTGAAATGGAAAAAAGAGGGGAGGTTACTATGGAAGATGCAAAGCGTTTTCTGGATAAAAAGTACAAAATGAAGGAGAATGCGGATGCGTGATCCATATCTTTACCAGGATATTCCTGTCTTGAAAAATAAATTGGATATTCACGATCAAAAACTTCTTGATAATGCAGAAGCCGATTATGTTGTGTACCGTTTGAAACAG
>Ga0137308_101007_pt1 | contig 33522 bp, 26 predicted proteins | sample Inofrocosms_June_FD_97181 | JGI IMG/M metagenome (GOLD analysis project Ga0137308, IMG submission 97181) | Mouse cecal microbial communities from Vienna, Austria - N-Acetylneuraminic and N-Acetylglucosamine D2O microcosms_June | ecosystem: Host-associated > Mammals > Digestive system > Large...
ACAGTTCAGACGATGCTTCCTGTCCCTGACGTTTCCCGGGGGCAGGAAGATGATCCGTCTGAACTGTTTCAGCCCCTTTATGGGGATTCGTTATCTCTGTTCATTTAAAAGGGACTTCTCCTCTTCAATCTCACTTTCAATACCTTCCTCCATCCGTTCCCTTAACGCCCCGCACATAAATGGCAGGATGCCACTGAATACCGGCCGTGAACAGTAACGATACAATGGTAACGATTCTTTGACTGGCCGGGGAGCCCCTTTCTTTCTGTTCAGCCGGGACGTACGGCTTCCAGCTGCTTTTTCAATTCTGCTATTTCAGCATCCTTTTCCATAATTACTGCAGCTTTCTCCTTTATTACTGCCTCTTTCTCAGCATCCTTTTCTTTTATTGCCGCCTCTCTCTCAGCATCCTTTTCTTTTATTGCTGCCTCTCTCTCAGCATCCTTCTCTTTTATTGCTGCCTCTCTCTCAGCATCCTTCTCTTTGATTACTGCTGCCTTCTCTCTGATTGCTGCTGCTTTCTCATCTTCCAGCTGCTTCTGCAGTTCCTCGATCATATATTTCACTGTGTTCTGATCCAGTATCCTCAATGCCTCCGAAAACATCCCCAGCACCTCCTCAGGTCTATGACGCAGCATGGCGATCTCCTCGTAGATTTCCCGGAGCCAGGGGTAGTCCTGAACCAGCCTTTCTGCCTCCTCCAGATTCTCTGTAACCAGCAAGGACAGCCACGCCATCTGTTCATCCTTGTCTTTAGGATACGGGAATTTCCTGAAAACGTCAAGGGCTATGAGGTAATACTCCTGCAGAAGTTCCATCTCCAACCCCGTATCAAACCAGGTCCTGCCATGGTGAAGATATGCATAACGGGTTTTGTGAAAAATGCCCGGACTTTTTTCAAAAAGTACAATCACATAGACTTTCCTGATATCCTGATAGGTAAAGGCCCGCCCCTTTATTCCTCTGACCCTGGCGTACTGGCGCATTACCAGGTCTGCCGAGTAGCAGGAGATCCGCTCCGCCGGGAAGGCGTACCCCTGCTTCTGGATTTCAATGTCGATCAGGGAGCCATCTTCCAGCTCTCCCAGCAAATCCATAATCAGGAGACTTGCTCCATCCATCATGGTGTCCTCGTTTGGAAGAACATGAAGCACCCTGACATTTATCCCCAGAATGCTGGAAACCAGCCGGGAGAGACGGTCCGGATGTACATCCGGGTGGAAAATCCGCTTGAAAAAGGGATCATAGGTCAGCGGCAGGGACTTCTTTCCCTGGCAGAAATCCAGAAATCTCCTCTGCCACTCAGCATCCAGATTCTGGTAGCTTCCGTAAAGGAGCGGGGATTTTTTTAACAAATGAACCACCTGCTCATCGGTCTCTGGTATGGTTTCCCAGACCGGGACTCCAGGCTGCATGCTGAAAACCGGACTTGTATATGTGTTGACTGCTGCTGTTTTTTCTGCCATAGGCTGATACCTCCATAAAATTAGATCAAATTGAAAATCGGATCTGGAACATGCGGTGGGAGTCCACCGGAAACTCTGATTTACAAGATGGTTGAAGTATAGCATATGGGCGGAATAATTGCAATAAAAAAATCTGGAACAATGTCTGACTTTTCCGGGTGTGGTGTAACAGTTCAGATACCCCTTGAACTGTTACGGTGTGGTTACTGTTCATGGGCAGGTTGTTTTTTGAGGCTGGCGGATGCCAGCTCTAGAAAAAGTTTTTCCCGGATTGCATTTGCAGGATGTTTAGAAACTCTTAGCTCGCAGGAATCTGCGTTAGGACCCCAAATACAGCTGTCTGAGCGTAGCGAGTTCTGTATTTTGGGTCCTTTTTTTAGCAGATTTCTGCAAGCTTAGAGTTTCTGCATCCGAAACCCATGATTTTCTTTTCTCAAATATGGAACAGATTAAACAACCCCAGGGTAGCAACGACGGCCACAGACACCGGAATGATAATCGCTACTGGTATCATCCAGCTGGAGAGCTGATCCTTCACCTTCAGGTCCGGACAGCCTGCAATGGTCATGGCTCCGCCAGTGGAGAAGGGGGATACAGAGGAACTCATGGCCCCGATAAAAATGCAGGAAAACAGCATAACCGGGTTCAGCCCCAGATTGGCAGACAAGCCCTCCACCATAGGATACAGAAGGGGACATACTACTCCCGTGCCACTGGAGAAGAAGCTTAAAAATGCCGCAAATCCTACCAGCGCCGCCGGTACGAACATCTTTGGGATACTGTTGCTCATGATATTGGCTATGGCATCCGTCATGCCTGCATCCTTGGCTATGCCAAGAAGCATGGACATTCCCGCAATCAGGATCAGGGTATTCATGGGAATCTTCCGGATTACCTCTTTCTCATCCCCCAGTTTCATAAAGACAGAACAGATTGCCGCAAATACCATCACCGACTGGGGCTGGCACAGAGCCGCAACCCGGGAAACAAACGGGGTCTTCACCCAGGTATTGAGAACGGCCGGAATTACCATGGCAACCAGGGCCACCAGCAGCAGAACCAGCTGTTTTTTCTGAGTCGGATTGAATTTTTCCGGTTTCTTCACGTCAACCCGCTCTGCCTTGTAGCCCTTAAAAATGATGTAACAGACTGCAATAACCAGCAGCTGCTTGATGCAGGCGTTGATCCATACATAATAGCTGATCTGGGTGGCGTTTTCTACATAAGCCGTCCCTTCAATCAGGCTTTTGGAGATCACGCCACCGAATCCATTGATGGGGTTGTCCCCTCCGATGGTAGTGGCACAAGCCACGGCAATGGCCAGAAGAACCGGATGAATCCCAGCGCTCAGTCCAATGGCAAACGCAAGGGGCCCGATAATCGCCGGTGTGGATGCACCTGCTCCCAGAAATGCCACCACCGCGCACACTACAGTAATCACCCAGGGAATCAGCTTCGCATTTCCATTGAGGGCATACAAAAGATTCTCTGCCAGCAGATCCATCGTGCCGTTGTTGGTAGCATAATTAAAAAACAACGCAATTGCCAGCAGATAGAAAACAATACTGGTGGGCCAGTAGCTGATCACCGTAGACACCTTTCCTCCGTCCACCAGCAGAACCCCGATCAGAAAAGCAAATCCCATAGCCACAATTCCCGCGTTTACCTTAAACTTCCAGCCAATAATAATTGCCAGCACAATAGCAATCAAAGAAATGGTTAATGTCATATTTCCTCCTTACAATAATGATGTAAACTTCCCAATATCATCTACTGTCTCCAGGTTTTTCACCACCTGGATCATCTGTTCCATCCGTTCCCCGGACACCGGAATCAGACTGTGTTTTGCGCAGGCCCGCAGTTTCTTCTCCAGTTCCTCAAAGGAGGTATCCCCCACGGCAGCTCCTTCCTCCGTGTAGAAATAATGGAAGGCTTCTCCTCTGGCATATATGGTCACATCCGTGTTCATTCCCTCTGTCTTCCCCCAGCTTTCCACAGTCTCGTGGGTAAATCTGGCAGCCAGACCAAGAACCTTTTCATCCGAAAATGCCTCCGGCAGAAAATCATCCAGGGTCACATCCTTTCGGACCAGAGCCACGGAAGCCGTGTAGGGGATGCTGAATTTCCCGATGATCGAGGTGGACGGCGCCTTGCGGATTTCCTCCGGCTCCACCAGCATCCGGTTTCGCTGGGATACCTTCACGTGAACCCTTTCAATCTCCTCTGGTCTGATGGAATGCTCTGCCGCCAGAGCCTTCACGGCTATGATAGCCGGATGTGTTCCGGCACAACTGGGCCACAGCTTAAAGTACAGACTTCCCGCATAATATCTTTCCCCAAGACCGTCCACCACCCGTTCCAGACTGCAGTTATCCCGGGCATATGCATGGTAAAAGCCCAGCTTTCCTTCCAAAGGCTCCTGGAATCCGTTAAGGCCCCGGGCTGCGATCTGGCCGCTAAGAACCGCATTCCTGGCAGAAAATGCTTCCCGGACAGACCGGACCACGGTTTTGGAATTGTTCATAAGCTCTGAACTGCAGGTCGTCTGGCACAGATTGAAGCTGAAGGCGTCCACAATCTGCTTCGGCGTCAGCTCCAAAAGCCTGCAGACCGCAGCCACCGCCCCATAAGAGGTGTAGACCGTGGGCATATAATACCCGTGTTTTTCCAGATCCTCATTGGCTCCCAGGGATATCCTGCAGGCCACCTCACTGCCCAGCACCAAAGCGGTCAGAAACTTCTTTCCGTCCACATTGCCAAGCCTTTCGGCTATTGCCAGTGCCGCCGGAAATGTAGACGCATTGGAGTGAACCACTGCATCCATCTGGGTATCCCCAAAATCCAGGGAATGGGCCATGGCACCGTTGGCAAAGGCGGCCCATCCTGCCGGAAGCTTTTTCCCGAAACCGATGACCGTAGCTTCCCCGGTTCCCTGACAGCTGTTCTCCACTGCCAGCTCCACGAAATCACGGCACCCGTCTCCCAGAGTCGCCGCTCCCAGGGTGATCCCCACCCCGTCCAACACCGATTTTTTCTGAGTCTCAAACACAGCTTTGGGAATATCCTCATAGTTTGTCCCCGCAATAAATTCTGCAAGCCGGTAACTGATCCCCATTGATTTCCCTCCATTCCTTGTTGAATTACTGTGGCTTGTTACATTTTTATCATCTTAGCATCTGTCGTTTATTTCCGACAATATTTTTAGTCAAAGCAGAAGGAATCTGTGCAGAACGCACATGACATTTTTAGAAATCTGTGCACGTGACACATTAGAAAGAGGCTTTGGACATCCGCCAGAACTCCGGCAAAACATGTGCATTTCAACCATATGATTTCCCACATCCCCTCTATATGTTCAATCAATCCAATAATTTTTTCAAAAACATGTTCAAAATAAACATGGTCGGATCGTAACAGTTCACGGGGTATCTGTACTGTTACGCCGGATCCTCTTGTGCTTGGCGCACATTTCCTGGCCCCCAGGCTGTGCAGCCTTTACAATTCGTGCAGGATCCCCATAAAATCCTTGCAAAATCCCCGGACACAGTGCTACGTTTAAGATATTACATGGATGAATATCCGTTGCCGGCTGTCCCGGCAGCCCTTTCAGAAACATTTACATGACAAAAAAGGAGGATCCCTACTATGACTGACCGCGTAAAACGTATGAAAGAAAGTCTCCACATCAGCAAATACCCTCTGTGCGTGGAGCTGTTCCGTCTTGCCAATGAATCCCTGGAGAAGACCGGCGGCGAGCCTATGCTGCTGCGCCGTTCCAAATTACATGCCAATATCCTGGACAATATTACCATCTTCATCGAGCCCGATGACCTGCTGTGCGGAAGCGGCGCTTCCAAGCCCTTTGGCCTGGAAATGCAGTATGAGTATGGTGTCTGGACCAAAGACGAGGTGGAAAGCTTAAAGAGCGAGATCTACACCATCACTCCCGAGGACGAGGAGGAGCTGTACCGCCTTAATGAACGCTTCGCAGGCAACACCGCCAACAGCAACCTGGTGGAGACCATGGGCAAATCCCTGGGACAGAATGAGCGGCTGTGGCCCTTTATGAAATCCGGCACCATCCTTCCTCCCTGGAAGGACCGTCAGGGCGGCTCCGGCGGCGGCTTCGCCATGTCCGGCTACGGCCTTGGCCCCGGCTTCTCCCTGGTAGCTGTGGACTACGCCCGTATCCTCAATGAAGGTGCCAGAGGTATCATCCAGGAGGCAAAACAGTGTCTGGCCAATCTGCGGTATGAAAGCGCAGATTCCATTGAGAAACGGAACTTCTGGGAAGGCGTGGTCATCGTGTTCGAGGCCTGGGTTCGGTTCGCGGGACGCTACGCGGCTCTTGCCGATAAGATGGCTGCCCAGGAGAAGGATCCGGCACGCGCCGCCGAGCTAAAGGAAATGGCACGCATTTGCCGCAAGGTTCCCTACGAGCCTGCAGAAACCTTCCGGGAGGCACTCCAGAGTTTCTGGTTCACCTTCCTCATGTGCTGCCCCAGCCCCACCACCAGCGCGGGACGCTTTGACCAGTATATGTATCCCTTCTATAAAAAGGATGTGGAAGCGGGTATCATTACCGATGAGGAGGTTCTGGAGCTTCTGGAGATCATGCGCTGCAAATGCATGAAGATCAACCGTGTGTCCGGCAAGGCCAACCGGGCCAAGAACGCCGGTATGGCCAAGTGGTACAACTGGACCATCGGAGGCGTGAAGGCAGACGGAAGCGACGCAACCAACGAGCTTAGCTATCTTTTGCTGGAGGCTGCCCAGGATACCCACCTGCCCCATCATACGGTCACGGTCCGTGTCCATGCCGGCACACCCTTAAAGCTTATGATCAAGGCCCTGGAATGCGTCCGCAGCGGTATCGGTATGCCGGCTTTTGTGGGAGACGAAAGCTATATCAATTTTTTCACCAGCCAGAGTCATGAAAACCGCCTTACCCTTGAAGAAGCCCGAGACTGGTGCTGTACCGGCTGTGTGGACGGCAATGTCCAGGCCCTGACCCGCACCCAGGTGGCCTGCTTCTTCATAATCCCCCAGGCAATGGATATCGCCCTGCATAACGGCTACTGCCGCTATACCAGGGAAATGGTCGGAAAGCCCGTGGGAGACGTGAAAGAAATGCAGTCCTTTGAAGAAATCAAAGAAGCGGTCTTTGAAGAAATCCGCTATCTGATGCGCATGGCCAACGAGCGGATCAATGTGGAAATGATCGCGGAAAAGGATCTGTTCCCGGATGTATTCCGGTCCAGCCTCATGAAGGATGGGGTAAAGACCGGCAAAGATATGTTCAACAGGAGATTTGATTTTGAAAACGGCGCCGTCCTGGGAGCTGTAGGTGCCGTCAATGCAGGCAACGGTCTATATGCCATGAAGAAGCTGATCTTTGATGAGAAGAAATATACCATGACCCAGCTTATGGAGGCCCTGGATGCTGACTGGGAAGGCTATGACGCCATGCGCAAAGACTTTATGGATCAGCCCAAATATGGCAACAATATCCCTGAGGTGGATGCACTGGTGGCAGACATGTACCAGCTCCATGCGGATACCTGCTTAAGCCTGCCATGTGTATACGGCGATTCCTTAAAGCCCAATGCCATCTCCATCTCCGCGCACCAGCCGGGCGGAGCTGTCACCGGCGCCACCCCGGACGGAAGAAAGGGCGGGGAAATCCTGGCAGACGCTTCCCTGTCACCGGCCCATGGCACTGACACCCACGGCCCCATTTCCGTGTTCCAGAGTGCCATGAAGGTGAACCAGGATCCCTACCAGGGTACCCTGATGAACATGAAGTTCCATCCCTCGGCCTTAAAGACCGAATCAGATCTGGCCAAGCTGGGAAGCATGATCCAGACCTATCTGACCCACGGCGGCAAGCATGTACAGTTCAATGTGGTGAATAAGGAAGAGATGGTGGATGCCAAAGACCATCCGGATGACCATCCGGAACTGGTAGTCCGGGTAGCGGGATACAGTGCTTACTTTACGCGGCTGACACCTGGAATCCAGGATGAGGTGATCAACCGGATGAATCATGAGCTGTAAGCTATCGCTTGCTCTCGTCCAATTTATTTAGTAAACTGAATGCAGAATTGCAGAACCGTCACCTGATGTATTGGTTAAGAGAAGGAGAATTGCAGATCATGTTGAATATCCGGTACCTGATAGATGCACTGAAAAATACCGTCCTTGAGCAAAGGACGGGCACCAGGGACTTAACTGATTTTCAGGGAATCATTCTGCTGAAAAACCAGTCAAAGCTTCTGGGTAATTATCTGTATGTAGGGATGCTTTCTGACGGGCTGCGTCTCCTCAAGCAGTGCCGCCCAGAGCTTCCTGTGACTATGTTTCTGTCTGCGGAGGATGTGAACCACGTACAGCTGCCTGACGGCACCATGCACAATCTGGTTGTCTCCGCCCTGGATATTTTTGATATCTATAACCGGATCAATATTCTGGTTCAGAACTATCATCACTGGTCCCGCACCCTGCGGGAGGCCCTCTGCTCCGGCGCGGGCCTTCCGCTGCTTCTGGAAAAGGCTTCGGATATGCTCCAATGCCAGCTTTTTGTCCTGAATCCGGGCTTTAAGCTGATCGCTGGAAGCGGAAAGCTATATTTTGAGGAACCGGTGGGCCGGGAGCTTTCGGACAAGGGATATCTGTCCTATGAATCCTCCCTGGGCCTTCTGACCGGAGGCTCTGCGGCTTCCCCGGAAAATCCTTACAGGCAGATCGTCACCCCCCTGGTCACCTACCATATCTGTGAGATCCGGCACAACCGCTATACTCTGGCCACCCTGCTGCTTCCGGCCCGCCGGGATCTGGAGCATATTGACCTTCAGCACCTGCTTCTGGAACTGGCCGGGATCACGGAGAACCTGCTGCTGGGCGACGAGGAAACCTTCCTCCAGCAGGACGCCCTGTGCGCCTCCTTTATCCAGGATATTGTGGAAGAACATCTGACAGATGCCACTGAGATCGAGAACCGTATTCAGTTTCTTCCTCATAAGGTAAAGTCCTTTGCCGCCTTTATCCTGATCCGTTTTGATACAACACGGCTTCCCAATCCACCCTACAGCTATATCCTGCGGACTCTGGGAGACCTTTTCCCGGATGCCGGCATGGCTGTATACAAAAACGATATTGTCATTCTCCATTCCCAGGAGGAGCGTCCCCTGAAAAATCTGGATTTTGACTATGACAAGCTTGCCCTTGTCCTTGAAAATTATCACGCCTATGCCGGCATCAGCAACGCTTCCCGCCACCGTATCCGGCTGCGGACATTGTACCTGCTTGCCAACGAATCCATCCATCTGGGACGCAGTCTCTACCGGAAGGGCCTTCCGGAGAGAATCTTTTCTTATGAGGATTACAGCCTTTATTATATCGTTTCCCTATGTGCAACCCAGTTCATGGATCTGCACCATCATGACGACCTGATCTATCTGATCCATCCCTCCATTATCAAAATCTGTCGTTATGATGCCACCCACAAGACCAATCTGCGGGATGTGCTGTTCTACTATCTGCTCTGCGGCTGCAGCCTGAACAGAACCGCCGCTACCATGTACATGCACCGTAACACAGTGCTCAACAAGCTGAACCGGATCAATGAAATCACCGAGATTCCCCTGGAAGACGGATACACCCAGCAGCGTATGATCATGTCCTGTATCATTATGCGGTATTATGAGGATTATCTGCATTTGTCCATACGGCTTGTGTAATGGGGTGAAACCTGGCACCAGCACCTTCTCCCCATTCTGATGAATCAGACGGGCTTCCTGCCCCCGGAAAATACCGGGGACAGGAAGCCCGTCTCAGCTGTCACATAACCTCTTCATCCAGATAAGCTCCATTACTTGCAATCACCTTCTGGTACCAGCCGAAGGATTTCTTGCGATAGCGCTCCAGGGTGCCTGTACCGTCGTCATTGCGGTCCACATAGATGTAACCGTAACGTTTTTTCATTTCCGCGGTAGAGGCACTGATCAAGTCGATACAGCCCCAGGAGGTGTAGCCCATGACTTCCACTCCTTCCCGGATCGCTTCCCGTACCTGCAGAAGATGCTGGCGCAGGTAGTCGATCCGGTAATCGTCCAGGACGGTCTTCTCCCCGTTCTCCAGAGTCACCAGCTCATCCACGGCTCCCAGTCCGTTTTCCACAATAAAAAGCGGAAGCTGGTAGCGGTCATAGAGCTTGTTTAAAGTGTAGCGCAGACCCTTGGGGTCGATCTGCCAGCCCCACTGGGAGGCTTTCAGGTAGGGATTCTTGTAGCCCTTTGCCAGATTGCCGCCGGTGCTGACGCCCATGTCTGTATGGACAGTAGCGCAGTTGCTGGAGTAATAGCTAAAGGAAATAAAATCCACGGTGTGCTCAAGAATCCTTTCATCCTCCGGCTCCATCTGGATATGGATATCATGCTCCTTCAGATAACTCAGTAGATAGCCGGGATACCGGCCCCTGGCATGGATATCCGCAAACATCATGGTCTCCCGGTCTTTCAGCATGGCGGCAATGATGTCATCGGGATCCGGAGTGAGGGGATAGGTGGTGATCCCCAGGATCATACAGCCGATCCTGGCACCCGGCATCAGCTCATGGCCCAGCTTCACCGCCAGGGCGCTGGCTACCAGCTCGTGGTGTACTGCCTGATAGAGATCCTGCTCTGTCAGTTCCCCCGCCGGCGTCAGGATGCCGCCGCTCATAAAGGGCGCATGGAAGATGGAGTTGATTTCATTAAAGGTCAGCCAGTATTTCACCTTACTGCCATAGCGGGTGAAAATCGTACGGCAGTAATGCTCAAAAAATCCCACCAGCTTCCGGCTCCTCCAGCCGTCATACTTTTTGGCCAGACCCAGGGGAGTCTCGTAATGGGAAATGGTCACCAGCGGCTCAATCCCATACTTATGGCACTCGTCAAACAGATCATCGTAAAACTGGAGGCCCTTTTCATTGGGGGTATCCTCATCACCCTCCGGAAAGATCCGGGACCAGGCGATGGAGGTACGGAACACCTTAAAGCCCATCTCCGCAAACAGACGGATATCCTCCTTGTAGCGGTGATAAAAATCAATCCCCTCCAGCTTCAGATTATCCGGTGTAGGCTCCTGGGTCCTCTCTCCCCTAAGACCCTGGGGAAGCACATCCTGTACGGACAGTCCTTTCCCGTCTTCCATGTACGCTCCCTCACACTGGTTGGCGGCCACTGCGCCGCCCCAGAGAAAATGCTCCGGAAATGTGTTCATATATGAATTCTCCCCTTTCGTTATTCTATTGTTACAGTTCACGGGGCGGGGAAAACTGGACAAAAACAGACGTCAAGCTTGCTTGTAAGACTGTTTTTGTCCAGTTTTCCACATCGGGCGGACGCCCGATGCTTCTTGTCCGGCGTAGCCGGACAAGAAGATGCGCTCTGTGAACAGTAACATTCTCTTTACCTTACTCCACCGGATCCTTATAAAGGATAAAAGAAATGATAAAGGCAACTACCACACTGACTGCCGCGCCGATGCAGGCACAGTAGAAATCTCTCAGACCGTCGCCGCCCAGGTAGCTGGGCAGAGTCAAAAAGCCCGGGGAACCGCCGGAGTAATTGCGTACTCCCAGAAGTCCCATCAAAAAGCCGCCTACACCGCCTCCGGCCATGGCCGCACCGCCCTGGGCCACATTGGAACCCAGCATCCCCGGATAGATCAGGGTATCATAGCCTATGGTCATACGGTTGTTGATTCCGATGGGAACCAGACCATAGTGGGTGCCCGTCATGACCAGAAGGGGAGTCAGACCGCCAACCAGGGCCGGTACCAGCCATCCGCAGTACTGGTTCAGACCATGGACGCCGGATGCAATCAGGTTGCTGATGATGGTTCCGATGGGGCCGATGACCACCAGTCCCACGATTCCGGTGACAATGGCCGTGATCAGGGGCTTGGTGAAGAACTTGACCGCCTTGGGAGACACCTTGTCAGCTATAGACTCTACGCTGCCGGCTCCTGGCCGGAGGCTGTCCCTTCTTTTAAATCGCACATTTCCGTAAGGGGACGGTAGACACTGGCTACATCACTTCCGATGATCACCTGGTACTGTCCGCCCTTGCTGACCACACCCATAACGCCCTTTGTATTTTTAATGGCGTCGGTCTGGGCCTTTACTTCATCTTTAAGATTGAACCGTCCGGGATATAAAAAATGTTCTGAAAGGCTATGCTTGTATTATATACATGTTTATAAAGCTATTTCAACAATTATCGGGCATTTTTCCCAACCGGCAAAAAAGGTGGATACTGTTCACGGCCAGGTTGTTTTCCTGACCGGCGGATCCTGACTCTTAAACACCCCCATAAACTATAGAACAAAGAATCCTGCGGCGGATCGCTTCAGCGATATAATTCCTCTCCGCCGCAGGCATTGGCACACTTAGCGAATGTAATGAGCTTAGTGAACAAGCCCACTTCGTGTTGCGATCCTGCCCGGAGGGCTTTTTACTTTACAGGACGCAATTTCCTATAAAGTAAAAAAACGCCTGGTCATCTGTTTCAGATGACCGGGCGCCCAGTTAATTCTATGAAGCTTTCTGTCTGTCACTTAGCAGGCAGGTACTCCCATATACAGCAGGGTTCCGTCTTCGGCCCTGGTGAATTTGGAGAAGAATTCGTCATAGGCGATCCAGCTTTCCCTGGGGTAGTTGGCGTGGGACATATTCTCCACGGTTCCCACAGTCAGCATAGGGGTGTGAAGCCTGTTGACATAGACATAGTAACTGATCTCACCGCACTGGTATCTTCTGGGGGTTTCCTCCAGTTCATAGATCTTTATCAGGTTTCTGATGAAATCGGCAATATTCTTTTTCACCTTATATTCCAGTTCCCCGTTTTCTTTGTCCACACAGAGCCAGTCATTTTCTCCCAGAAGGAATAAGAAGGGCACTGCCGGCTGGAGTTTGTCCGGAAGGGCAGACAGACTGTCCGGGTGTTTCAGGGCTGACCAGGGGGAGACGGCTGTAAAGACCTGGGGAGCTTTAAGAGCCAGCTCGCTGGTCATAGCCCCGCCGCTGGACTGGCCGCAGGCATAGATCCGCTTCTCGTCAATGGCATACCGGCTCTTCACTTCCTGGATCACCTTCAGGATAAATCCCACATCGTCAAAGCTCTCGCCGCCATAGGTACCGTTCCAGCGGAGTACATTGGTCAGACCGCCGGGACGCTGCTGGTAAATACTGGATTCCGGGAACACGGCGATAAAATTCCGTTCCTCTGCCACACGGTTAAGACCCGACAAATCCATGAAGCTTTCCGCGCTTCCGCCCCGGCCATGCATATTGACCACCAGGGGGACGGGCCTGCCTTCTGCCTTGACACCCTCAGGGACATACTCATACCAGATTCTGGTATATCCCTGATACTCCATGGTATACCGCTTTGCCCCATAAGCCTCTGGCTTCATATAGTTGCGCAGGGCTTTCTTCCCGTAGCAGCGGTGCCGTCGGGCCGCGCTTATATACTGCCACACGGTTCCGAACAGCTCTTCGGTCAGCTCACCGGAGAAATCGCTGGTGATCCGCACCTGGGATATCTTCTCTTCGTTGACAGATCCCTTTTTGTATATGGTGGATGGGAAATAGATCTCATCCGCAGCCTTGTTTGAGAAGCATTCGTCGCTGCTGTCGTTCTGACGTTTCCAGTAATCCCGCACATCGGCATGGATCTTTTTATCCTGGGACCAGAGCATCCATACAGGAAGCTGCGCTTTGGAGGCACTTATGGTAAGCTCCACCTGCCCCATATCCTGGGTCTGCTGGGTGGAGACGGCATTGAGCATGGCAGGCTCCTCCAGATTGCCGAAGGTGGCCAGACCTGACCACTCGCTGGTCATCTTCATCAGCGCCTGCTGAGCCACTGTGGCGCCCCGCCCGATTCCGGCTCCATAGACATTATCCTGGATGGTCACATAGCAGCTGCGTGACTGGACCTGGATGTAGACCTGGTTCATGTAGTCCGCGTCGGAGCCGTCCAGGTTCCAGGTGCCTTCCGGCTCCAGGAAGTGAAGGAAGATCTGTTTCTTCCTGGCAAACTCCTGCCAGAATCCCTGCCGGATGAAGTCCAGGACAGGCACGTCATCCGGGGGAGCTACGATCAGGCAGTTCTGGTCATAGGTCAGTCCCGGAGCCAGGTAGGTATAAAAGTTTCTGGTCTTTCCCCCCACCTCCACATGCTCCAGAAAAAGTCCGGATACCAGACATTTCTTCAGATCAGAACGGTCGATTGGCAGCTCACTTATATTTTCGGGAAATGTTTTTACTTCTGACATAATGGATTCTCCTCTCTCTTAAAACATTGGAAATACAGTCATGATCCAGAACACAGATACCACGCAGAGGATGGCTGCCGGCAAAAGGGACTGGCGGATCAGGGACTTTAAGTCATAGCCTCCTGCAGCCATACACATGGGGATGGCAGGTGTCGCCATCGGCGTCATAAAGGAACTGAGGCAGGCAGACTGGACCAGGATGATGATGCCCACCGGGTTGGCCCCCATGGACTTGCAGGCCAGGATGGCGATGGGGATGAAAATGATCATCACCGTCCGGTTCATCATGATCTGGGTCAGGATAAAGGGTACCAGGAAGAATACGAAGCCGATCAGGTACGGGTTGCGGATCCGGTTGGCCATCTCAGCCAGAATGCCGCCCACCACTTCTCCGGCTCCTGTCTGGGCCAGGGCGCCGCCCATGGCCAGGGCGCCTACAAACAGGAACGCCATAGGCCAGTTGATGGCTCCGATTGCCTCCCGCTCTGACAGGACTCCAAAGAGAACCATGGCCAGAGCGCCGGACAGGCAGATCACCCAGGTGGCGATTCCCAGCTGCACCTGGAAAATCAGCGCCACGGTAGTCAGGATGAAGATTATGTAACCGGCCCGCTCCTTGAAGGGCGGAAGCACTTCCCGGTTATCCGCCTTTGACTGGATGCTGCTTGTCTGAATCACCGGCTTTGAAGGCGCCAGTCTGGGAGCAATAAAAATACTGTAGAGGGAAATGGCCAACAGCATGGGAAGCCGTGCTTTCATGGGATCGGTAAGCGCCACGGTAAAGGCCGTGTACTCATTGGCTTCCAGGTATCCGTTAAGCTCCGCAAACTGGGTAGCCCCGCTGCCCAGGGGCAGCACGGAGATGGTGGCAATCCCCACCATAGCCATGGGAAACAGTGTCCTGGCAGGACTGATGTTAAGCTCGTCACAGCTGGCGATCATCATAGGTGCCATGATTCCGAACACCACCACGGAGCTTTGGATAAACTGGGACAGAACCACGGTAATCAGCACATAGCCGAACATCATCTTGGTCAGGGAGCCGCCGGAGATCCGGTTGACGCTGGAGGCGCATTTCCTGACAAACTGGGTGCGGTTGAAGCCTGCGGCTACCACGAACATGGACAGCATCATGATGCCGTTGGCATTGCCGAAGTATCCGGCTGCAGTGGCCGGATCCAGGCAGCCGGTGAGGACAAAGGCCGCCATACTCAGCATTGCCGTAAGTCCCATGGGAATCTTGCCCACCACATAGCTGATCATGGTGATGAGACAGATGATAAGGCAAATAGTCAAACTTGACATAATATTCTCCTTTTTGTAAATGACAAGGTTTCCTGATTCCGGCTACACAAACCTGCACACATGGTCCACGGCAATATCCGAGAATCCGTAGGCCTCTGCCTTGGTCATCTTCCCGTTGCAGATGTCTTCAATAACGGCAAGCAGCTCTTTGCCACATTCCTGAAAGGTCTTTGTACCTTTGATAATATCGCTTAAGTCCACATCCATGTTGTCCTCCATCTTCTGGTAAGTGACGCCGTTGGCAGTCACCTTCAGCACGGGAACGATGGCATTGCCGGTGGGTGTACCTCTTCCGGTAGTGAAGATCACGGCATTGCATCCGCCTGCCACCATGGATGTAACGGAGGAAATGTCATATCCGGCAGTGTCCATGACAATTGCGCCGGTTTTCGTGGGACGCTCCGCCTGGGCGATGACCTCCACGATGGAGCGGGTGCCGCCTTTCCGGATACATCCCAGGCTTTTCTCGTCCAGAGTGGACAGGCCCCCTGCCTTGTTGCCAGGAGTGGGCTGTCCGGCCCGACAGTCCTGTCCGGCTGCTTTTAAATGCTCCTCATAATCTTTACACACCTGAATGATCTGATTATGTATTTCCGGGGTTGCCGCCCGCTTTGCAAGCACGTGTTCTCCGCCGATCCACTCGATGGATTCGCTCATGATGGTAGAGGCGCCCAGGTCCACCAGCAGGTCGCTTAACTCTCCCACAGCCGGGTTGCTGGCGATGCCGGAGGTGGCATCAGAGCCGCCGCATTCAATTCCCAGCAGCAGTTCAGAGATGTCGCAGAGTTCCTTTGGCTGCATGGCGGCTTCCGCAGCCATGTCCCTGGCGGCCCGGACGGCTTTCTCAATCGTCTTTAAGGTGCCGCCTTCGTCCTGGATGCCAAAAGACACCACCGGCTTGCTGGTCATGGACTGGATCTTCTTTCTCAGCTCCATGTGGGGGACGGTCTCACATCCCAGGCCGATGATCACCACCCCGTAGACATTGGGATTGCAGGCAAAGCCCGTAAGAACCTTCTGGGACATGGCCGTATTGGCTGCCACATCGGAACATCCGGTGTTAAATACGATATTGACTGCTCCCCGTACCTGGCTGGCCACGATCCGGGCACTCTCGCTTCCGCACGCACAGGCCGGAAGGATCAGCACGTGATTCCGGATGCCTGCGCGGCCTTCTTTTCTCTTATATCCCCAAAACTGCATAATTTGTTCTCCTCTCTGCCATCAGTCTGAAATGGCTGCAATAAATTCGTTACTATTCACAAGAAGCATCGGGCGTCCGTCTGATGTGAAAAACCGGATGAAAACAGTCTTACAAGCGGGCTTTCCGCCTGTTTTCGTCCAGTTTTCCCCGCCCCGTGAACTGTTACATAAGTTCGCTTTCATAATCCCTGGGTACACTGTAGATATTGTTGTGGGACACCCAGTGTCCTTTTTCCACAAGGGCCGTGGTCCTTCCGATCAGCTCCCCGTACTTAATCACCTGATCCCCTTCTGCCAGATCAGCCAAGGCAACCTTGTGACAGCAGGGAATCTCTTCCTGGGCCGTAAGGGTGCAGATCTCATCCCCCCGGCGGTAGACAACCTGCTCTCCGGCAGGTACAAGGGCCACGCAGGTGACCACATTGTCTTTCAGGTCCATAAGCAGTCCGTTGATTTCCATTTTATTCTTCCTCTTCCTTTCCGGCTCCAGAACGTGCCTGAAAATTCGTTCCTGGCAGATCCACAAAGCAGCCTTTGGTGTTTGCATTCCAGTACTGACTTGCGAAGATAACGGTGATTCAAGTGCCAGATGTCTACGTCATCTGTGTGTCCGCAAAGCGACGGGACAGTGGTGCCCAGGTCTGGCTTTGCAGGCGTGCAGAGGACATAGATAGCGGGGGCTTAATTCACTGGAATTTCCGCAAGACAGTACCAACTCCTATATCCGATGTAATTTCTTATATACATACAATAGCATAAGTATAGTATATAATCAATTTTATGTGATTTATATTAATATAAATGCAATTTATATTATATGACAGGACAAGAAGAGTGGGCTTTTTTAAAAAGGCATGGCAGACCTGACTGGGCGGATTGATGAAATCACAAAGGATTACATCAACAAAGGAGCATACTTCACAATCAGCCGGACGCGGCAATTTGTGACAACCACCCAGTGAACAGTAACCTTCCCTTTTCCGACAGAAATATGTAAACATATAGACACTTCTAAATTCATCCCCAACGTGGTATAATTATGACAATATAGTAATGCTTCTGCACCCCGCCAGCCCCCTTTGCAGAATCATTACAATAAATAATCAAGAAACGAGGAGAACGCCATGGTTGAACAGATTTTATTCTTTGTGTTGCCTGCTCTTCTGATCATCGTGATTCTGGCCATCCTTGCCTCCGGGTACGTGAAGGCCCCGCCGGATGTTGCCTACATCATCTCCGGCTACAAACGGGAACCCAGAGTCCTGATCGGACGTGCCGGGATCAAGATCCCCTACCTGGAAAGGAAGGACAACCTGATCGTAAAGCAGGTCAGTATCGACATCAAGACCAACGGATATATCCCCACCAAGGATTTCATTGGTGTGGACATTGATGCCGTAGCCAAGGTTCGTGTGAATACGGACCCCCAGGGGATCCAGCTGGCCATGAAGAACTTCCTGAACATGCGTGAGGAGCAGATCGCCGCCGCCCTGACCGATTCCCTTCAGGGAAATATGCGTGAGATCATCGGTACTGTGGAACTGAAGGAGCTGTGCACAGACCGGAAGAAGTTCGGTGATGAGGTTCAGAATAAGGCCCAGCAGGATATGAAGGCCCTGGGGATCGAGATCATTTCCTGCAATATCCAGAAGATCGATGATGAGAAGGGGCTGATCGTGGCTCTGGGCCAGGACAATATGTCCAAGATCCAGAAGGAAGCATCCATAGCCAAGGCCCAGGCTGACCGGGATGTGGCCATCGCCAAGGCGGATGCTGACAAGGCATCCAACGATGCACGGGTAAGCGCCGAGACTGAGATCGCCCAGAAGAACAATGATCTGGCTATCAAGAAATCAGAGCTGCAGAAGATCTCCGACGCCAAGAAGGCTGAGGCGGATGCCGCCTACGAGATCCAGAACCAGGAGCAGCAGAAGGCCATCCAGACCGCCACGGTCAATGCCCAGATCGCCAAGGCGGAACGTGAAGCGGAGCTGCGCAAGCAGCAGGTCGCCATCCAGCAGCAGGCACTGGAAGCTGAGATCAACAAACGGGCCGATGCTGACCGCTATGCTACAGAGCAGAAGGCTACTGCTGAGCTGGCCAAACGCCAGAGGGAGGCCGAGGCCAAAAAGTACGAGCAGGAAATGGAAGCAGAAGCCAAGAAAGCCCAGGCAGAAGCCGAGAAATTCCAGCAGGAAAAGGTAGCCGAGGCCAGAAAGGCCCAGGCGGAAGCGGAAAAATTCGCCATGATTCAGGAGGCCGAGGGTATCCGGGCCAAGGGTGAAGCGGAGGCTGCCGCCATCCAGGCCAAGGGTCTTGCAGAGGCGGAAGCCATGGAAAAGAAGGCCGAGGCCTACCAGAAGTACAACCGGGTCGCTATGGCCGAGATGATGATCAAGGTTCTCCCGGAGGTAGCTGGCAAGATCGCAGAGCCGCTGTCAAGGATTGAAAGCATCCGGATCATCGGCGGCGGTGCAGACGGCAGCGACGGCATCTCCACCGTGGCCGGAAATGTCCCGGTAGTCATGGCCAAGCTCTTTGAATCCATGAAGGAAACTACCGGCGTGGATCTGGCCGAGATCATGCGGGCCGATACATATGACGCCAAGGTGACAAGGAATGTGAACCTTTCCGGGATTCCGGAGGGAAATTCCGTAACAGATGTGACAAAGACGGTTGAGTCAGATATCCCCTAACAAGTAACGGGGCACCGGATTTGCAGCAGAGCAGACACGCTCTAGATGGGCAGAAGCCAAAGCAGGCTCTGTCTGTCCGGTGCCCTCATATACTGTTATCCCCTATCTTCCCAGCAGAAGTTTCACAACAGATTCCGTATAGTCTGTTAAAATAATCCGGGCCACTCATCACCTGTTTTGATGAGCGGCCCGGATTAATACAAACCAATACAGACCATTGTACATCTGTCTCACTTAAAGCACCCGGCAACCAGCAAGACAAGGTAACAGTCCAGGGGAGCCGAACTGCTGCAGGACAAGTCTGCCCTGCCTTAGATATCCAGAATCAACGTTGCCAGCATAGCAATCCTCGGCACATACTGGTCAATAAGGATGTGCTCATTGACTGCATGGGCTCCGTCGCCTGCGGCTCCCAGGCCGTCCAGGGTGGGGATACCCAGGGCAGATACCTTGTTGCCGTCACTGCCGCCGCCCACAAACTGATGGGAGAACTTCAATCCAAGCTTCTCTCCGGCTTTGGCTGCCAGCTCATAAAGGGCGACATTTTCTTCCTTCTGTTCCATGGCAGGCAGCTCCGGCAGATCCTTCACCTCTCTGGTAGTGCCCGGAACCGTCACCTGCATCTTGTGAACCAGATCCCGGATCCGCACGATCTCGGATGCTTTTTTGAAGCGGCAGTCTACTTCAAAAGCCGCTGTATCTGGTATCACATTGGACTTGGTCCCTCCGCTGCACACCCCTACATTCATGGTGGTACCCTGATCATAGTCCGTCAGGCCCTGAAGGAACAGTACCTCATGAGCCATCTCCTCAATGGCATTGATACCGCCCTGATGATTGTTGCCAGAGTGGGCCGCCTTTCCGTGAATCGTCACCTCAAAGCACTGACGGCCTTTTCGCCCGGTCTTCAAATCACCGCTGCCTGCACAGCAGGGCTCGATAACCAGAGCAGCCCTGGCCCCTTTGGCCTGATCAAGGATGATCCCAATGGAATCCGGACTGGTAATCTCCTCATCCCCATTACATACCATAACCAGCTTCTTGCCAGGGTCAATTCCCAGATCCTTGTAAGCCTTCATAACCCAGACAGCAGAGATCAGTCCGCTCTTCATATCCAGAACACCGGGGCCGTGAAGCTCGTTGCCCTCCACCCGGTATTCCATGGAGCCGATGGGGCACACTGTATCATAGTGGCCGATAATAAATACTTTCTCCTCACCGCTTCCAAATTCAAAACTGATGGGATCATGCCCTCCCTCAGTCTTGTGTACGGTGATCCCGGCGCCGATACGTCTTGTAATGATCCCTTCCAGAACCTTCCGGGTCTCTGCCAGTTCCTTCAGATCAGAGGTCGACGCCTCTGCCAGGACCAGTTCCTTCAGATCATCAAATATCTCTGTCTCATGTTCCTTCAAATAAGCCAGCAGTTTCTGTTCCATATTCCAAACCTCCTCCTAATCATCAGAATATATGCAGCAGTTCAAGGGGTCCCTGAACTGTCACGAAGATACTCCATCCGAACATTCATAATATACCATGTCCACTAACCTCATGCTGCGCCTCTGGCTTGCATTCGCTAAGTGGCCAGGTATATATTCACACTAAGTTCGTACTGCGCCTTTGGCTTGCACTCACTAAGTGTTCATATTATACCATAACCAAATCAGCAGTACCCGATCAGAACCGCCACAATCATAACCACCGAACATACAGCCGTCCAGATCAGGAACAGCGGCACCTGGAATTTCAGCCACTTGGAGAAGGGCACGCCTGCCACACCCAGAGCTGCCATCAGTACGCCAGAGGTGGGGATGATGGTGTTGGAAAGGCCGTCACCATACTGATAAGCCAGTACAGCCACCTGTCTGGTCAGTCCCACCACATCGGCCAGAGGAGTCATGATAGGCATAACAATCGCCGCCTGACCAGTGGCTGAGGACACGAAGAAGTTAAATACCAGGTTGATATAGAACATAAATACCGCAGCCAGGGTCTTGGGCATAGCCTTCAGCGGAAGGGATGCAGCATAAATGATCGTATGAATGATGTTGCCTTCGGTCAGGATCACGGCGATAGCGCTGGCAAATCCGATCAGGATCGCGCCGTATGCCATCTCCCGGCAGCCCTTCATGAAGGAACGGGAAATATCTTCCGCGGACATACCTGAGATAAAGCCGGATGCGATGGCAGAGGCCATGAGGAATGCCACCATGTACTCCTGCCCCCAGCTCTTGACCACAGCGCCCCACACATACAGAACCAGGCTTCCGAATACCAGCACCAGGATCAGGATATCCTTCCACCCGAAGCTGTGCTGAAATTCCATCTCATCCATCTCTCCGAAGCCCGCGGCATCTGTCCCATAGAGAATCCCGCTGGAAGGATCGGCCTGGATCTTCTTACAATACCGCATGATATAGATGATGGTAATGATCACAATGGTAGTGGTCACCACGAATCGCAGACCCACACCAGACATAACCGGAATCTCGGCAATCTGCTGGGCCAGCTGTACGGAGCTGGCCGCCATAAAGGAGGTACACCATCCGGAAAAGCATCCAAGATAGATAATACCCATAGCAGCCACACGGTCCAGCTTCATCTGCTGGGCCACCACCAGACCGATGGGGATAAAGGCTACCACCGGATTGATCAGGACGCCCGTAGCTCCCAGAAATGCGAAACTTACCATAACTAACGGAATGGCAAGCAATGCTTTGTCCTTCAGCTTGCCAATAGCCAGGGACAGACCATTGGTGATGGCGCCGGTCTCATTAACAATCTTAAAGTAGCCGCCAACCAGCATGACAAAGAAAATAGTGGAATAGTTGTTGTTCAGGCCTTTGTAGAAGGCCATAAGAAGCTGAAGCGGATTCACCGGAGTCCGGTCAATAAAGTGGAAGGAAGCCGCGTCAACCAGCTGCCTGCCTGTAGCCTCGTCCTTGTACATGTCATAGGTACCTGCCGGGATGATATACGTCAGAACAGCCATCACGATCAGCATCATGGCAATCAGTACGTAAGTCTCCGGCACTTTGAATTCCTTTTTCTTAGGATCTTTTCCTTTCATATTACCTCCTTGCTTTTTTACTTTCGTAAAAATTAATTTTTTTAATTATATTTTAATTATTTAAGTTTGTAAAGCACTTTATACGTTGATGCGTTAAATTATAGTAACAGTTCAGTCAGGCGGCAAATCCCATGAAAAAGGGTGTCGCAAGCTCGCTTTTGCTTGCATAAGCGCTTTTTCATGGGATTTGACATCGGGCGGACGCCCGAAGCTTCTTGTCCCCGACGCTTTTCGGGGGCAAGAAGATGCCCCGGCTGAACTGTTACTAAATTGTCACAGTTCAAGGGGCATCCCCTGAGCTGTCAATAATCATCCTCATTCCACTCTGGTTCTTCGGGGATAGAGTAGGTATTGCCCTCCACTTCCTCGCCGTCCTCCCGGATCAGGATACCGCTGCTGTTGGTCTTGAACCGGACACCGTTGGCATCCTTGACGGTGGTGTTCCTGGCGACGCGGCCGGAAGCATTGACCACGTAGTTCTTCGTAGCGTTTCCCATGTCAACGCTGAATACTTCGTACTTGTCCGCCGAGTCAGCGGTCTGGAGTCTTCCTTTATAATAGAGGCAATTGTCGTAGATACCGGTGTAGCCGCGTCCGGTGCCGGCAAAGTAGTAGCTGGCCTCGTTGCCGTTTTCCCCGATCTTCATCTTGCCGGTCAGCATGGAGCTCTGCTGGCGGGTCCCAAAGTAATATGCCGTATAGTCGTCCTCTTCCGAATCCAGGTAGACCTTCTGGAGCCCGTAGACAGGGACGCCTTTTTCATCAAAGAGATAGGTGTTACCGCCGATCTTTTCTAAGTCCTTATAGGTGGCCGTGCCTTTGAGGGGGCCCACCTTGGGAATGCCTTTGCTGCTGAAATAGAACCACTCCACATCGTGGTCATAGGCAGCGCCCAGCATGTCCGGCGGCTCCACCGCGTACCAGCCGGTGCGGACCTGGCCCTCTTCATCCACATAGCAGTAGTCTTCAATATTGTCGGATTCATCGCCGGTCACGCAGACCCAGCCGGTCAGCATGGCGCCGTCAGAATCCAGACAGTAGTTGATTCCGTCAATCCGCTTCTGGCGGATATTGCCGTTGGAACGCTCCTCCGGCAGTGCTTTCTTGCCGCTGGAGCTGAAATAGTACCAGTAGGTACCCTCCTTATCCGGATCATCGGATGGACCGCTGTGGCTTTCTTCTTTCTCCTCCGGCGGCTCCAGCTGCTGCCAGCCGGTCAGCATGACCCCGTCGGCATCACAATAGTACATATCGTCCAGAAGCCACCCTGTCTCCATGGCTCCGTCATCTGCGAAATGATACCATTTGTTGTCGATCTTCTCCCATTTATCCTTTACAGCCCTGCCGGTTCCGGTGAAGTAGTAATTGCTTACGCCGGCTTCGCTGTTGGGATCCGCGATCTGCAGCCACTGGCCTGCCACCATGATCCCATCGGCATCCACATAATACCGGCCGTCATCCACCCAGGCATTGGAGGCCATGACCCCATAGCTGTCCAGATACCGCCAGCATCCGTCCCCGCCTTTGCGCCATGCATTGTATACGCGGCTGCCGGAGGCATTGTAATAAACCCAGCTGTTTCCTTCCTGGGCCCAGCCTTCGGCGGCCAGAGCGGTCATACCGGCACTGTCAAGAGTCATAACTGCAGCCAGAATGAATATAGCTAAACCATGTTTCTTCATAATAATAAATTCTCCTTTGGGCATATAAAAAGCGGGTACAAGAGCGTGTATACTTATCTTTCATTTTAACAGATATGGGGAATTATTCAACCAGAAAAAGGTCTTGCCAAAAGCAGAATTGTGTGATATTATAAGTGCATAAGACATTTCTCGATACGCACTTACCATGAATCCATAAGAAAGGAGTCTGTTATGTTGACCACAAAACACCTGGTTTCGCGTAACTGCTTAAAAAAGATTATTGATAAACTGTTCATCAGTAGAAGCTGTCCGGCCCATATCCAAAAAGCGCACACCCGGGACAGCTTAACCAGGGCCAGAAAGAATGCTGCGTACCTGGCCATGCTCGATAAATCCATATCTGAAGCACAGGCAGGAGGTTTTATCACAAAAACAATTGCAGAACTGGAGAAGTACGAATAAGTGAATATTATATTTACCCCTACTGCATGGCAGCAATATACCAGACTGCAGCAGGAAGATAAAAAAATCATAAAGAGAATCAATGATCTGATCCGGGACATTGAGCGTAATGGATTACTAAAAGGCATCGGAAAGCCTGAACCGTTAAAAGAACGTAAGCTATGCAGCAGACGTATTACAAAAGAACACCGACTCACCTACAATATGGACAGCAATCAGAATCTGATCATCTATTCATGTATGTATCATTATGATCGTTAGCATTTCTCTGTTAATCACAAAACCTTTTACAATTTCCTGGAATATTTTTTAAGTTATTACAGCCCTCTTCAACCCCTGACATCTCTCCCACTTTACTTGTGTGACACCAGAAAAAGGGAATGTCCCATGCCCCGGCATGAACATTCCCTTTTTCGTTTCATTTATTTTCCATGATTAAATATACTTCTTATATGTCTCCTTCATCCGCACCAGTGCTTCTTCCACATACCTGGTGGGACATGCCAGGTTCCAGCGCTCGAAGCCGTCACCCTGCTCTCCGAAGATATAACCTTCATCAAAGAACAGCCTCGCTTCCTCATGATTGATCCGTTCCAGCTCCTTGCTGCCAATGCCAAGGCCGCTCCAGTCCATCCACAGCAGATAGGTAGCTTCCAGCTTCATAACCTGGATCTGCGGGAATTCCTTCGCCATGAAATCGGTGACAAGCCTGCGGTTTCGGTCAATCACTGCAACTGCCTCCTCCAGCCACTCCCCACAATGCTTGTAGGCAGCCTCGCAGGCGCGAAGCCCCAGGATATTGCATTTGGGATTGGGAGTGGATTCCTTTAACGCATGCAGATACTTCTCCCGAATCTCCGGGTTGGGGATGAAAATATTGGAAGTCTGAAGGCCAGCCAGATTGAAGGTCTTGCTTGGAGCCGTACAGACAATACAGTTGTCTGCAATCTCTTGGGACAACGACGCGAATACAATGTGCCTGTATCCCGGCATCACCAGATCAAAATGAATTTCGTCGGAAACCACCAGCACCTGGTTCTTTAAGCAGATTTCCCCGATCCTGGTAAGCTCCTCTCTGGTCCACACACGTCCACAGGGATTGTGGGGGCTGCAAAGGATCAGCAGCTTCGTATTATCATCTGCAGCCTTTGCCTCAAAATCATCAAAATCAATCTCGTAGGTATCCGCCTTTCGTACCAGAGGGCAGTCAACCAGTACCCGCTTATTGAAGGTAATGGCATGATACATGGGGTAATAGACCGGAGTCATCAGCATGACGCCATCGCCCTCGCTGGTATAGATTTTTACAGATTCACAAAATGCGTCTATGATCCCATGGGATGGAAGAATCCACTCCGGCTTTGTATCCCAGCCATGATGCTCCTTCATCCAGCGGCACACTGTTGCCAGATATTCTTCCGTTGGGTTGGCATATCCCATGACGGCATGATCAAGCTCATATTTTAAAGCCTCCACAATCTCCGGTGCTGTCACGAATTCCATATCGGCTACGGAAAAGGGAATAATATCCTCATTCTCCTTTATGCCGTTATTGGTCAGTTCATTCCACTTGGCGGAGCCTGTGTGAAATCTTTTATGTACGGTTTCAAAATCATATTTCATTATTATATTCCTCCTCATATCATTAAAATCCCGGCCGCCGCATACTCCCTTTCCCGGCCCCAGCCCCGGCTTCTTCCTGTCTGACCGCCGCGGGAGACAAATCCGGTCAGCAAGGTATCAAAACGGTATCTTTGCATCAATCCCCAGCATGTTAAGTACCTGGTTCAGATCCCTTGTCCGCGTGCCGTCCTCCAGTTCCACCAGTGGAAATCCGATTCTTCCGGTTCCGCGGATATCCTGGTAAAGCTCACTGGTATCCCGGAAGGTGATAAAATTCTTTAAATGGTCAATGGAACCTGTCACATTGACAAAAGTCGGCATCACATTATTTTCTGTCAGGATGCTGATAAAACGGAGTGTCCCCGGACAGATGTTGCTTCCATAAACTGTTATCTTCATATAATTATTCCTCCTTATCTATGGTGGTATAGTCTACGATCAGATCCTTCTCTATCGTGACATGCTTCGTGAATACCATAGTATAGATCATGGTCAGGATCACCAGTGACACCAGGAAAGCAATCACCACGAAGGACAGATTCATAAACAAGGAGTAAGACAGCACACATAAGACTGCCATCCCGGTCACAGCAAACACCTTCGCGGCCCCTGGAGATATCTTCATAGCGGATTTCTTCAGAATATCGCTGTATTTTACTGCCAGCGCAAACAGAGCCACACAGACAAACAGCTTCGCCAGAAGAGAATTTGCAGTTGTAAACTTGGTGATAAAGGAAATATCCCGCCTGGCAAGCAGTGGAACCATACCAATTATGTAGAACAAGGTCAGGATCTTGTAGGGTACCCCGCTTTTGCTGACCGTGCCCAGGCTCTGCGGCAGCAGCCTGTCATCACAAGCCACCAGCACCGGCTTTGTAACCCAGGCAAGGGTCGCATTCAGGGTGGAGGAGGTTGCCCCCAGGGCCGCACCGATTACAAACAGATAGAAGGCAATCCCTGGCATGGTCTCTTTCGCTACCAGAGTCAGCGGCTGGTTGGCCACCTGGTCAATGGGCAGCACACCAGCAGCTACCAGTGCGATCAGCACATAGAACACACCGACTCCGAAGGTAGAGAACACCATGACCCTGGGAATCGTACGGCCGGCATCCTTAGTCTCTCCACCCAGTTCCGCAATGGTCTGGGCACCGGCTGTGGCAGAGCTGAGCAGGGCCAGGGTACTGACAAAGGCCAGGGGGCCGTTGAGGAACAGGTTCTGGGTATTCATCACATATCCGATATCGGTTTTCGGAAGGCCGAAGGCAATGAATAGGAACAAGCCACCAAACAATGCTATAGTAATGATCTTGTTGAGAATCGCGGCAGATTTGGTTCCCACCAGATTCATACCGAAGAACAAGGTCAGAATCACCATAGCCACCATATGCTGGTCTGCCTTCGGAACGATGCTTGCGAAATAAGAACCAAAGCTCAGCGCATACTGTGACACGGCAACACTGTAGGAAGTAATGTGAAGAAGCAGATAAATGATTCCAAATTCCTTACTCACCAGACGGCTGCAGTAGCGGTAAGGGCCGCCGGTGGTTGGCGCAGCGGAGCTTAAAATCGCAATTGGAAAAATACTTATGATGGTCAAAAACGGGGATACCAGGAACGCAAGAACCACACCGGTTCCCGTCATACCAATAGCTACACCCGTGGATGACATGATCCCTGCTCCGATAATCTGTCCAATAGCAATCGCCATCAGATCCCCGAAGCCCAGATTACGGATTAATTTGCTTTCTTGTCTTTCTGTGCTCATTTCTTCTCCTATTGACAGAAGCCTTTTGGCTTCTGTAGTTGTGCAGTTGGTTAGCTGGTTGCCACAATGTTAAGCTGCTTAACTTCATGTTAAGTACATTAACATAAATAACGGGATTTGTCAATAGAACTTGAATAATAATGAATATTTGTAGTAACAGTTCAGATAGGTCTGCGCACTCGCTGCGCTGACCGTACGAAAACGTAGTGGCCGGAGGGCATCTGCCCCATCGCGTAGCGATTCTCATGGGCAGATGCCGTAACAGTTCAGACGGGCAGCAAGTCACGGCCTGCTTGTTCCTTCCTGGCCAGCAGATACCAGCTCTGAAACATCCCTCCGTGGACAGTAACCATGAAGAAACGTGGGGTTCAATCCTCAGAAAGCTTTTCTGGACAGTTTTTTCTAAATCTGCTATATTTAGTGTAACGGTTTAAACGGTGTAAATCATAGGCTTATCCCAAAGCCTCTTGTCCTGATGCTTTTGGAGGACAGGAACATGCCCGCCCGAACCGCTAATATAAAAACGCTTAACAGTAGAAATGAAAAGGGGAACTCCTAATGGAACTATACAACTATACTATTGCAGATATGGCAGATATCCTGCATCAGGCATCCTTCCTCTACATGGCAGCGAACCTTTCACTTGATTTCGGTACCGGAGAATCTTACACGCCCATAGAAGTCCATATGCTGAAATACATCACTGACTATCCGGGAAAAACTGTCACAGAGCTTTCCCGGGACTGGTATAAGACAAAAGCTGCTATCTCTCAGATGATGGCAAAGCTGGAAAAAAAAGGACTGATTTATAAAAAGCCAGCTCCTGACAGTGATAAAAAACAACTTTACTTTGCCACGGAAAAAGGAATCACCATCAACCAGGCTCATATAAACTATGATTCCGTGGCCTTCCGTCATACGCTGGATCTTATGCGGGAATCCTGCACCGACGAAGAAATTGCCCATTGTTTTCATGTCCTGGAAGAATACACAAAAACAAAACGGAAGCAGAACAGCCGTTCTAATGGCAGGCAGGAATAAAGGGAGAATGAAATACAGATCTTAAATGATCTGAAGGGATGCCCCCTGGAAAAATACCAGAAATTAACGAAAAGATACGAGAAGCTTTGCAATGATGAAAGAATTTAAAATAGGTGGTTTCAGAAAGATACAAACCCCCTGGAAAGGCTGGAGGAATTATGTGGATTGCAGATAACTGGAAGGATTACCAGGTAATAGACTGTTCGAAAGGCGAGAAGCTGGAGCGTTGGGGGGATTATCTCCTGATCCGCCCGGATCCCCAGGTGATCTGGGATACGCCCAGAACCCACCAGGGATGGCGTTCTCCCAACGGACATTACCACCGTAGCTCTAAGGGCGGCGGTGAGTGGGAGTTCTTCCATCTGCCCCAGCAATGGTCCATTGGCTACAGAGAGCTGACTTTCAACCTAAAGCCATTCAGCTTCAAGCACACCGGCCTCTTCCCGGAGCAGGCCGCCAACTGGGACTGGTTCGGAGAAAAAATCAGGAATGCAGGTCGTCCGGTGAAGGTTCTGAATCTGTTTGCCTATACTGGCGGTGCCACTTTATCCGCGGCTGCGGCAGGTGCTTCTGTCACCCATGTGGACGCTTCCAAGGGTATGGTGGGCTGGGCCAGGGAGAATGCCGTCTCCTCTGGACTGGGTGACGCTCCCATCCGCTGGCTGGTGGATGACTGCGTGAAATTCGTAGAACGGGAGATCCGCCGGGGCAGCCGCTATGATGCCGTCATCATGGATCCGCCCTCCTATGGCAGGGGGCCAAAAGGAGAGATCTGGAAGATCGAGGAAGCCATCCACCCGTTAATCCGGCTGTGCGTGCAGCTGCTGTCGGAAGCCCCCCTCTTTTTCCTGGTGAATTCCTACACCACCGGGCTGGCTCCGGCTGTGCTGACCTATATGCTTTCCACGGAGATCTGTCCCCGCTATGGCGGTCATGTGCAGTCAGAGGAAATCGGGCTAATGGTAAAGGAGACCGGGCTGGTGCTTCCCTGCGGGGCATCAGGAAGATGGGAGGGATGACACCAGACAGCCTGCAAAGGCAGAAGTCCGTTATCTGTTTAAACAGGCAGCAAAAATGTCCGAAAAAGCCATGCATGAATCACACTTCACGCATGGCTTTTATGATCTGGTCTGCCAGCTTTTCTGGCGAAACCGGCTCTTCTTCCGGATAATTGCAGAAATATCTGGGATAAGAGCTGTTCTTCAGACCCTCGATCAGGATAATATCTGCCTCGGGAAATGCCGCAAAGAGCCGGGTCTCATCTACTCCCCGGATCTCCTTGGTCAGCATTATCCGCTTCCCGGAAAATACCGCGGTTCCATAAGCCCCCGCCTTTTGATGGCGGTAGCTGTCGGTTCCCGGTACATCACTCTCAAAGTCATGGCCGTCATGCTTGATAACTGCCACCCGGTATCCACGGGATACCAGCACCGGGATCAGTCTGGTGATCAGGGTCGTCTTGCCGGAATTCTTGTAGCCGCTGATGGCAAAGATAAATGGCATTTGCAGCGGCATGGGGGCGGCTGTACTTTCGCAGCCGTCATGATCCTCCATCTGCTTATATTGTTCCCTGGTATTGATATTTCGCAGTTCCGGGGAATCCTTGCCAAAATCAACGGTTTCATACTCCACCTGTTCCAGAAGATTCATCATCCGGTAATCCTGGTTCTGAATCTGCCGTTCCAGTACCGGCAGTATGGCCCGGGGATAGATCCCAAATAGGGGGTGGAGCCGGTCTTTGCTGCTGGCAATGGTAAGTACCGGCTTTCTGCTATATGTCTCCACCATGCGTCTGACTGCATCCCGGCTGATAAAGGGCATATCACAGGCTGCCACAAACAAGGCATCCTCCCTGCACCGGCTTAAGCCGGAGGCAATCCCACCCATGGGGCCGATATGGCCGTAGCAGTCACGGATTTCCGGAAGCTGCAGGCCATATTCATTCCGGACACCAGATACAGAATCTTCCGGCAGCTTTGCCACAGAAAGGTAGATCCCGGAAAGCCCGGAGAACGCCTCGCAGATCCACTGCCCAAAGGTCTTTCCGTCCCGGTGCAAATATATTTTTTTCCTGCCATCCATCCGGCGGTTATCCCCGCCTGCCAAAATGTATCCTGCTATATTCATGCCGCTCTCCGCTGTGTTCGTCCCTTTGCCATTGTAAGCCGGATATCAAAGCTCTGACAACACATCCTGCACCTTCTCTGTTATCTGGCGGGCCAGTGTGTGGTCTTTGCCGGATGCGGTGATTCCGGCAACAATATGATCCTTCCTGGCGATCCCGGGGAAATACACATCGCACCGGGTCCTGTCTCCGGCATGGTTCACAAAGATGTGCTGCTCCTGACAGAGACTGACGATCCGGTCGTTGGTTCTGGTGTCGTCTGTGGCCGCTATGGCCAGGAAACAGCCCTCCAGATCCTGGGGAAGGAATGGTCTGCGCTCCCAGGTCACCTTCCCGGTCACTGCCATCTCCGCCATACGGTCACTCCCTTCCGGTGCTGTCACCAGCACCCTGGCACCGAAATCGGCCAGAATCTCCGCTCTCCGGGTTCCCACTGCTCCGGCACCGGCTACCAGCACCTTCCGGTCTTCCATATTGAAAAACAGGGGGAAGTATTCTGGCGCTTCTTTCGAATCCTCTGGCATGGATCTGGGGTCCCCAGATTCCGCAGGCGCAGAAACCGCATGTTCCGTTGGGGAAGCATTTCCCCCACCCTGATCATGATCACTCTGTGCCGGGGCCTCCGAAAATACCATATCATGGGAATCTGCGTCTGTCTGTGCTATACAGAAATTTCCCCCGGGAATCAGCCCCAGCTGCTCCATGGCATACAGGATCCCGTCTTCCTCCACGGTCCGGGTCACGAAGGACGCGTAGGCTTCCAGCTCCTTATCATGTCTGCCCATAAGCACCGCATTGGGCACATGTTCAAACATGGGAAGATCATTGGTGCTGTCCCCGAAGACATAGGCATCCTCCAGGCCAAGGCCGTATTTTTCCAGGATCCGGTCAATGGCAGATGCCTTGGAGTATCCGGCGGGAACACACTCATAGAAATCATTCCCACGGTCAATGACCTGGATCTGGGGCCCCAGGCTGGCAAAAAACTCCTCCTTCCAGCTCTGGTCATCCGCCACCACGCAGAACTTCTCAATATCTCCCGTGGGCTCCCCCTCCCGGAGATACCTGACAGGGAACTCGGGGTTGTTGCGAAGACGCCTGCCTGTGGGATAGCGGGTATCCTCTGTCAGAACCACGCAGCCCTCCATCCCCTCCAGTAAACCGTCCACATCGCACTGGACTGCCTTCTGGGCGATCTGGCGTATCTGCTCCCGGGACATAACCTGATGTACCAGGACTTCCCCCTCTGCCTCAATATAGGTCCCGCATCCGCACAGCCAGCCGTCCGGCTCTACCAGATGACGGATCTTTCCCAGTTCTCCGTAAGTCCGTCCGGTGTTGACAAATACCAGATGCCCCTGGGCCCTGGCCAGAGCCAGAGCCTTTATGGTGCTTTCCGGAACCTGTCTGGTCACCTCGCTAAGCAAGGTTCCGTCAATATCAAAAAACAATGCCTTCCTGCCCACCGGTGAACCCTTGCCGGCGCAATCTGACGCGCCATGACCGGCCGCCTCTTCTGGTAATGTTCCCCGGGACATCTCCGTTTTATTCCAAGCTGCTGTACTCACGCCTCATCCCCCCGGAACACAATAGTTCCCGTCTTCTCATCCATACTCTCCACGATGGCCAGGGATTCCAGACGGATCCCACGGGAACGGATCAGATTGCCTCCGACCTGAAAGCCTTTCTCGATGACAATACCGGCTCCCGCAAGCTCTGCTCCCGACTCTTCCACCAGGGCGGCCAGACCCTCCAGCGCCTTACCGTTGGCCAGGAAATCATCGACCAGCAGTACCTTGTCACCTTTTCCAAGAAATTCTTTGGAAACAATAATATCATAAACCCGGCCGTGGGTATAGGATTCCACCTTGCTGGTGTAGACATCCCCGGCGATATTCTTGGTCTTGGTCTTCTTGGCAAAGACCACCGGCACATGGAAGCTCTGGGCAACCACGCAGGCGATCCCAATCCCGGATGCCTCGATAGTCAGGATCTTATTGACCTGCACATCAGCGAAACGGCGCCTGAACTCCTTCCCGATCTCCTGGAACAGCTCCGTATCCATCTGGTGATTCAGAAAGCTGTCTACCTTCAGTACATTTCCTGCCATGATCTTTCCGTCCTTGCGGATTCTTTCTTTTAACAGCTGCATACTTTATCCCCCTGTGAATGTATATCTCTACCAATTCCCAATATAAGCTATCTATTTCACAACTGCATTGTCACGGATAAATCCAATCACCTTGTACATCTGCGCCGTCTGGTCCACCGCTTCCTCTCCGTAAGTAGACTTCAGGTTTTCCACATCAGTCCCGTACTGTCTGGCCACCAGATCGCGGTCTGCATCTTCCACGGTAAGCCCCTCCTTCTTTGCAATCGCTTCAATGAGAAGCTGCTGCCGGATGGCGGTTTCCGACGAGCTTTTCAGTTCCTCCTTAAATTGATCCTCTGTCATGCCAAACATGGCTACGTAATCTGCCAGATTCATTCCGTACATCTGGACCATACTTGTATAGTAGTTCAGCTGGCTGTTGTACTGTTCGTCCACAGCCTCCTGATTCACATCAAATTCCGAATTGTCCAGGGCCTTCTGGAGGGCATCCGCTTCCACCTGCTGGTCTGCCTGGGATTCCCGCTCTGCCTCCATATCAGCCAGTGTATCTGCCTTGAATTCGTCCACAGTGGAGAAATCTGACATCCGCTGGACAAAGTTGTCATCCAGCACGGCTTCTCTCTTCTCTTCAATCCGGTTCACTGTCACATCAAAGACCACATCCTGCCCCGCCAGCTCCTCGTTGTGAT
>Ga0137308_101012_pt1 | contig 33433 bp, 33 predicted proteins | sample Inofrocosms_June_FD_97181 | JGI IMG/M metagenome (GOLD analysis project Ga0137308, IMG submission 97181) | Mouse cecal microbial communities from Vienna, Austria - N-Acetylneuraminic and N-Acetylglucosamine D2O microcosms_June | ecosystem: Host-associated > Mammals > Digestive system > Large...
ATGTGATAGCGGACGGCGGGCTTGTAGGGATTGTCACAAAGACTGGACCGGACTGGGCGCAGGTGCGCTCGATTATCGACGATATGAGCAATGTAAGCGCAATGATTCTAAAGAATTCAGACCTTTGCTATGTGCGCGGCGATTTGCAGATGATGACCGAAGGCACCTTGCAGCTCAATGAGCTTCGGGACCCTGACAGTGAGACCGAGCAAGGAGATAAAGTGGTGACTTCTCATGTAAGTGCCAAATTTCACAAAGGAATTTTAATTGGATATGTGAATGAAATCTCGACAGATGCCAATAATCTAACCAGGTCTGGCAGTCTGACACCGGCCGTGGACTTTGAGCATCTTAACACCGTACTTGTGATTACTGATATGAAACAGCAGGTTGACAATGAACAGACAAACTGACATAGTGGAAGGAAAAGAACTGGCATGAAGCGTAAAATTGTGATAATCCTGATGATATGTATCGGTTTTCTCTTGCAAAGTACCGTGTTTAAGACGCTTACCATTGCTTCGATTAGTCCAAATCTGATGGTTATTCTCACTTCCTCTTTTGGCTTTATGGGAGGAAAAAAGGAAGGTCTGTGGGTAGGTTTTGTCTGTGGGCTTTTGGAGGATATCTTCTATGGCAGATTGCTTGGGATGCATGCGATGATTTATATGTACATAGGCTATGCAAATGGATATTTTAACCATATCTTTTATGGAGAGGATATCAAGCTTCCGATTTCTTTGATTACGGTAAGCGAACTGGTGTACGGATTTAGTATGTATGTGATTATGTTTGTGATGAGAAGCCGGTTTGCATTTACGTACTATGTGACAAGAATTATCCTTCCTGAGTTATTGTATACGGTGATGATTACCCTGGTGTTCTATCGGTTGATTTATGCAGTCAATCGAAGATTAGAAGATAAGTCTTAAGGAGTTGATGGATTGTTTGATGATATCAAAGAGTCGTTTGTTAATTTTATAACATCCAGGATTTTTGTCCTGATGGTAGTATTTTTAACGTTTTTTGGCCTTCTTCTTGGAAGAGTGTTTTTGCTTCAGATTATCAATGGTGAGAACTATGCAGAAAGCTTTACCATGAAGATTAAAAAAGAAATCAATATAGCTAGTACCCGCGGTAAAATCTATGACCGCAACGGAGAGATACTAGCAGATAACATTCTTTCTTATTCGGTGACGATTGAGGACAATGGTACTTATCAGAGCAAGCGGGAAAAACATGCAGCGCTCAACCGAATTATCTTAAAAGTAATCGAGATTGTAGAATCCCATGGAGATAAGATTATCAGTGATTTTGGTATTATCTGCGAGAATGGCAGATATGCTTTTACGCAGGAGGGAACCGCACTTCTTCGTTTTAAGGCGGATATTTATGGCCGTCAGACGATTGATGATTTGGAGCCCAAAGAAGCTGCTGCCTCCGCTGACCAGGTGATGGAGTATCTGTGCAGCAATAAGCGCTATTATATCTCCAGAGATGCCTATACAGAAGAACAAAGAGAGGCATATCAGATACCAGAAGAAGAGTTGTCTTTAGAAGAAAAATTAAAAGTGGTCACGGTGCGCTATGCAATGGGATTAAATGGATATAAGCGCTATGTAGTGACAACGATTGCATCGGATATCTCCAGCGAGACCATGGCAGAGATTTTAGAAAATATGGATACACTGCAAGGCGTTGATATTGCACAGAGCAGCCTTCGGGTATATAACGATGCCAAATATTTTGCCTCGCTGATTGGCTATATTGGGAAGCCATCACAAGAAGAACTCGATAATCTGCTTTTGGAAAATGATACCTATGAGATGAATGATATCGTAGGAAAAGCCGGGATTGAGCAGTATATGGAGACCAAACTTCAGGGAGTGAAGGGCAACCGGACTATCTATGTCAACAGTATGGGCAATATCCTAGAAGTAGAGAAAGAGACGCAGCCAGAATCTGGAAAAGATGTCTATCTGACCATTGATAAAGATTTGCAGATGGCAGTCTATGATATTTTAGAGCAGCGGCTTGCCGGTATACTTCTGTCCAAGATTCGCAATATCAAAGAGTATGTCCCAGGCCCAAGAAGCAGTGCCGCAGATATTGTGATACCTATCTACAATGTCTACTATGCACTGATTCAAAATCATGTAATTGACACGACGCATTTTGTGGCAGAAGATGCCTCAGAGCTAGAAGCTTCGATTCATCAGCGCTTTGAAACGCGTCTGTCCTCTACGATTGAACAGATTGTAGCGGAGCTTCGCTCAGAGAGTCCAAGGGCCTATCAGGATTTGCCTATTGATATGAAGAACTATATGAGCTATATCGTCTCCAATGTTCTGATGGGAGAGCGCAATATTCTGGTCAGCGATTTGATAGACCGTGCAGACCCTACCTATGTGGCATGGACCACAGATGAAGTCATCAGTTTAAAAGAGTATCTGGAATATGCTATCTCGATGAACTGGGTCGATGTCTCTGGTCTTGAGATGGAATCTTCTTATCTGAATGCAGAAGAAATCTATGAGATTTTAATGAAATATATTTCGACAGAGTTAGAAAATGATGCCGAATTTCACAATATGCTGTATAAATATATTATTTTAGACGATATTGTGACAGGAAAAGAAATTTGTTTACTCTTGTATGACCAAGGGGTTTTGGAGTATGATAATGAGACAGTTGGAAAGCTAGAGAGCGGAACACTTTCAGCTTACAGCTTTATGATGGACAAGATTAAGAAGCTTGAGATTACGCCGGCACAGTTGGCACTTGAGCCTTGTAGTGCGGGATGTGTGATTGTAGACCCGCATAGCGGAGATGTCCTTGCCTGTGTATCCTATCCGGGTTATGATAATAACCGACTAACCAACACGATGGACTCGGCGTATTTTGCAGCGCTTAATAAGGACCTTTCCAAACCACTCTACAGCCGTGCCACTCAGGAACAGACAGCGCCAGGATCGACCTTTAAGCCGGTTGTTACGACAGCAGGTCTAGAAGAAGGTGTGATTACACCTACTGAGACGATGAACGCAACCGGTGTCTATACCGATGCCTATGGTTCGCCAACTTGTTGGATTTACAACCAGTATCATGGAAGCCATGGAAGAGTGAACGTTGTGGATGCCCTTCGGGTCTCCTGTAACTATTATTTCTATGAAGTGGGCTTTCGCTTAGGTGGAGGACGTACCTCTGGGTATTCCTCAGACCGGGCACTAGAGATTTTAGAAAAGTATGCAAGAGAGTATGGACTGACAGAGCGCACAGGTATCCAGATACCGGAAAATGCGCCAAGACTGTCTGATACGGACGGTGTGCGTTCTTCCATTGGTCAGGGTACAAACCTCTTTAGTGTCTCACAATTAGCGAGATACGTTGGTGTAATCGCCAATCGGGGAACGGTCTATAATTTGACACTTTTGGATAAATTGACAGATTCTGAGGGAAATACTATTGAAGAATATCCTGTATCAGTATATAATGATATCGATGTTGCAGACAGTACCTGGAATGCTATTCAGGAAGGTATGCATGAAGTTGCTTTGAATACAGCGACTTTTAAAGGGCTAGATTTAAGTATTGCCGGCAAGACTGGTACGGCTCAGCAGTCTCTTCGCCATCCAAATCATGCGGTATTTGTCGGATATGCACCCTATGAGAATCCAGAGATTGGAATCTCCATTCGTGTTGCTAACGGATATACTTCTTCTAATGCAACCGCAATGGCAGCAGATATTTTCCGATATTATTTTCATCTAGCAGAAGAAGATGAGCTGTTGACAGGAACGGCTTCTGAGGCAACAACAACTGTAATCAATGACTAGGAGACGATTATGAAACAACAGACAGTTGTGATAAAAAGTAATCGATATGGGATAACACTGTTTTTGGACAAGGATATTCCTTTTGGGGATTTGCTTAGAGATATTTCAGAAAAGTTTCGTGCTTCTTCCAAATTTTTTAAAGGTGCGCAGATGGCAATGGCGATGGAAGGAAGGGAACTAAGCAAAGAGGAGCAGCTTGAGATTATTCGGGTGATTCAGGAGAATTCTTCTCTTGAGATTCTCTGTATCTTGGAGCAGGATGCACTAAAAGAGGCTTATATGAAACAAGTCGTCGAAAAAAAGCAACAGGAGCGGGATGCAAGTACCGGCAGATTTTATAAGGGAACGCTGCGCTCAGGTCAGGTACTGGAGTCTGAGACAAGCATTATTATCCTTGGGGATGTCAATCCGGGGGCGACGGTTGTATCAAAAGGCAGCGTGATTGTGCTTGGCGCATTAAAAGGTGTGGTACATGCAGGCGCAGCCGGGAACGAACATGCGTTCGTTGTCGCCTTACATATGTTGCCTGTACAGATTAAGATAGCAGACAGCATCGGCCGTTCCGATGACAGACCAGTATACGCAAGAGGCAGACATGCCTTAGAGCCAAAGATTGCCTATGCAGAAGATGATAAGATATATATGGAGTTAATTACGAAAGAGGTCATTAACGATATCCAAATTTAACCAGGATAAGAAAGGTTGGAGGAGACAGAATGAGCGAAGTAATTGTGATTACATCGGGGAAGGGAGGCGTTGGCAAGACAACAACGACTGCCAACGTCGGAACAGGACTTGCAAAGCTGAATAAGAAAGTAGTTTTGATTGATACGGATATCGGACTTCGGAACCTGGATGTAGTGATGGGACTGGAGAATCGAATTGTATATAATCTGGTGGATGTGGTGGAAGGAAACTGCCGCATTAAGCAGGCGCTAATCAAAGATAAAAGATATCCCAATCTCTACCTTCTGCCGTCTGCACAGACAAGGGATAAGACAGCAGTAAATCCCGAACAGATGGTAAAGCTTATTGATGAGCTAAGAGAGGAATTTGACTACATACTTCTTGACTGTCCGGCCGGGATTGAGCAGGGCTTTAAGAATGCGATTGCAGCTGCGGATAGTGCGCTGATTGTAACTACCCCTGAAGTATCAGCTATCCGGGATGCAGACCGGATTATTGGTCTTCTAGAGGCCAATGAGATTAAGAAATCTGATTTGATTGTTAATCGAATTCGTATGGATATGGTCGAGAGCGGCAATATGATGTCTATGGATGATGTCGTTGAGATTTTAGCTATCGATCTGATTGGAGCTGTTCCAGATGATGAGAGTGTCGTTATTTCCACAAACCAGGGAGAACCCTGTGTAGGAGATGGCTCGCTTGCTGGACAGGCTTATATGAATATCTGCCATCGCGTCTTAGGAGAAGAAGTTCCATTTCTGGATCTGAAAATAAAGAGCGGATTTTTTGACAAACTCAAAAAACTGTTCAAATAAGGGGGAAGGATATGGCATTCATGGATTTCTTTAAGAAAAAGAGTTCCGGTGAAGTGGCAAAAGACCGTCTGAAGCTGTTGTTAATATCAGACCGTGCGAATTGTTCACCGGAGATAATGGAAGCAATTAAAAATGATATTATCAAAGTAATTACCAAATATATGGAGATTGACAGCGAGGGGCTGGATATTCAGATTACGCAGACAGAGTCCGAAGGTGGCAACGGCACCGTTCCGGTGCTCTGTGCGAATATTCCGGTGAGGGACATAAAACAAAGATAAGAGAGCTAAGGTGAGATATGTTAAAACAATACCAACTGCGTGATTTTCGATTGCGTCTTGTTGTGTTTGTCTATACGATTACAATTCTTGGGATTTTAGTAATCGGAAGTGCCAAAGAAGAGTATCAAAGCCAGCAGGTTATCGGTATGGTATTAGGTACGATTGCTATGTTGGCGTTTGCACTGATGGACTATCGGTTTATGCTGCGTTTTTATTGGCTAATTTATCTATTGAATATGGTATTTTTAGTCGGCGTAGCACTGATAGGTACGGAAGTCAATGGTTCTAAGCGCTGGTTAGATCTGGGTTTTTTGCGTTTTCAACCATCGGAGCTTACAAAGCTTTTGCTGATATTATTCTTTGCAAAATTTTTTTCAAAGTACAGAGAGTCCATTAGCAGTTTAAAGACCATTATAATTTCGGGAATCTTGCTTTTGATACCTCTGTATCTGGTAAAAGAACAGCCAGATTTGTCCACAACGTTAACGATTGCGTTTGTCTTTTGTGTACTGATATTTGTTGGAGGGCTAAGTTATAAGATTATCGGTGCTGTCTTGGCAGTTTTGATTCCTTCTGCAATTATTTTTATCAATCTGATTATGCAGGAAGGACAGCAGATACTAGACGATTATCAGTTCCGAAGGATTATGGCATGGCTGAATCCGGCAGAGTATGCGGATGACGCCTATCAGCAACAGAATTCCATTATTGCCATCGGCTCTGGGCAGCTCTATGGCAAGGGATTATACAACAATGATATTTCATCTGTAAAAAACGGAAACTTTATTGTAGAACCACAGACAGATTTTATATTTGCGGTTACTGGTGAGGAACTTGGGTTTATCGGCTGCGCAGCTGTGATTATTCTGCTTGCGCTGATTGTGATGGAATGTCTCTGGATTGCTAAAAACTCCAAAGAGAGAGAAGGCATGATTATTTGCTGTGGCTTTGGTGGTCTGATTGCATTTCAGAGCCTTGTCAATATATCCGTAGCGACAGGACTGATGCCAAATACCGGACTTCCATTGCCATTTGTAAGCTATGGGCTTACATCACTTGTTATGTTGTATATGGGGATAGGGATTGTTTTAAATGTGGGGCTTCAACCAAAAAAATACTAACAAGGGGGTTTAGACATGAACATTGGATTAATTGCACATGATGCAAAGAAAGTCCTAATGCAGAACTTCTGTATTGCATACAGGGGGATTCTGTGCAAAAATGAACTTTACGCAACAGGAACCACGGGACGTTTGATTGAAGAAGTAGCAAATCTAAGCGTCCATAAGTTCTTAGCCGGTCATCTAGGAGGCGAGCAGCAGTTGGGTGCTCAGATTGAGCACAACCAGATTGACCTGGTGATTTTCCTTCGGGACCCAATTCAGCCAAAGGGTCATGAGCCAGATGTTAATAATGTCGTACATCTGTGTGATGTACACAATATACCAATTGCGACCAATCTTGCGACTGCAGAACTGTTGATAAAATCACTAGACAGAGGAGATTTAGAGTGGCGTGAGATGTACAAGTAAAAAAATCAGGCAAAGCTTTCTGTGTATAATGCTTTGTTTTTGTGTATTCCTTGGAGGCTGTTCGTGGGGGGCGGCGCTTGAGGAACCCTTTGCAGCAGACCACCCTGACCTTGGCGTACTTGGTCAGGGGGAGGATGCTGATATTCCGTATTTTGCCAAAGATTTGTGTGTGACAAGCACAGATGCGGCAGAGATTGAAGCCAATACCGAGGAGGCTTTGGCAGCTTGTTTTTTTAAATTGGACAGTAAAGAGATTCTCTATGCCAAAAATGTGCACCAGAGGCTTTATCCGGCCAGTACTACAAAGATTATGACTGCTCTTGTGGCGCTAGATGAGGTAGATGTAGAAGCACAGACAACGGTAAGTAAAGAAGCCGTTACCTTTACGGAGCGTGGCGTCTCAAAGGCAGACCTAAAAGAAGGGGATATCTTGACCATCCGTCAGTTGTTATATGGTCTGCTCTTAGCATCGGGAAATGATGCTGCCAATGCGATTGCAGAGCAGGTAAGTGGAAGCAATGAGTCTTTTGTAGAGCTGATGAATGTAAAGGCTCAGAAAATCGGGGCTACCAACACACATTTTACAAATCCACATGGATTACATGACGAAGAACATTATACCACGGTATATGACCTCTATCTGATGTTTCAGGAGGCCATGAAGCACGAGGAATTTATAGAGATACTAAAAGCAGCTTCTTATGAGGCTTCGTATTTAGCAGCAGATGGCACGCCTGTCACAAAGACTTGGATGAGCTCTGATTTGTTTACCAAAGGCGATGTAACTGTCCCAGAAGGGGTGGTTGCAGTAGGAGGAAAGACGGGCACAACCTCCGCTGCAAAATCCTGTCTGGTGCAGCTTTTTGAGGACGCAGAGGGTTCTTCCTATGTGGCGATTATCTTGGGCTGTGAAGAACGAGGAAAATTATATGAAGAAATGCAGAGCTTTTTATCTAGTTTGAACAATTAGTTCTTGTATTTTAGCCTTTCCGATGGTATAATGTGACTAACAAGTATGGAACCTAAGGAGGGCGTCGCTATGGTACAATTGATTGTAGGAGTAAAAGGCGAAGGAAAGACAAAGAAGATATTGGATTGCGTACATGAAGCTATGAAGACGGCAACTGGTAATCTGGTATATCTAGATAAGTCGTCCCGCAATATTCATGAACTCGACAATAAGGTTCGTTTGATTAATGTATCAGAATATCCAATTCAGAATACAGACCAGTTTATTGGTTTTATCTGTGGTATTTGTTCACAGGATTATGACCTTGAGGCTATGTATTTGGATGGATTTTTAAAGATTGCAAAATTAGAAGGCAAGGATGTAACCGATGCGCTTACGCAGTTAAATCAGATTAGTGAGCAGTTTAAGGTGAAGATGGTTGTCAGTGTATCAATGACAAAGGAAGACTTGCCAGAGTTTGCCAAGGAGCAAGTGATTTAGGACAGAAGCATACATATAAGCGGGTGCCCAGAGACGGACACCCGTTTTTTATATGAAGGAAAAGAGAAGATACCGCTTAGGTAAGGAGGAATGGGTTACATGGCGCGACGCCAGCAGAAAAGAAAGATAGTCAGCGTAAGAAAGAAACGACCTATTAATATCGACTTGGTGTTCTTTGGGGCAGTGGCAGTCTATATCTGTGTGGTATGTTATATGGGGATGACATCGGAACATATTGCCGGATATGAAGTGACAGCTGGTATCCTGTCTGTCAACCATACTTATACGGGTCTTGCAATTCGAACAGAGACATTATATAACGCAGAGACCTCCGGTTATGTCAGTTATTATGCCAGAGATGGGGAGCGGGTCTCAGGAACCGCACTGGTCTATACCATCGATGAAAAAGGCGATATCAACAAACTGATTCAACAAAATGCAGAAAATGTAGACTTGACAGATGAGAATTTCTCCGTTATTTTAAACGATGTAAAAGGGTATATGAGTAGCTATCAGAATCTTGAATTCTCAGGAGTCTATGATTTTAAGGCATCTTTGGAAGGTTCTGTTATTGATTTGATGAATCAGAATATGTTGGAGACGCTAGAAGAAGCAGGGGAGGATTCCATGTTTTCTAGAATCTATGCAAGTGGAATCGGAATTCTAGAATACTATATGGATGGCTTTGAGAGTGCTACCGTGGAGAGTCTGACAGAGGAAATGTTAGATGCTTCTAACTATGAGAAGCAGAGTCTGAAAAAGGAGCTGATACAGTCAGGAGAGCCTGTCTATAAACTTTCGACCTCTGAGAAGTGGAGTCTGATTGTACCGCTGACAGAGGAGGAGGCAGCAGGTTTTCAGGCAGAAGAACGAAAGTTTATGGAGGTGGAATTTACCAGAGACCATACAAGGGCATGGGCAGATTTTTCACTTATTTATGTGGGGAGTGTGCCTTGTGCAAAACTGGATTTTAACAATTCCATGGTGCGTTTTGCAGACCTTCGCTATATTGAAGTGGAATTTTTAGTAAAAGATGAAACGGGCCTTAAGATTCCCAATACAGCGATTGTAGAGAAGGAATTTTTTCTGATTCCCAAGAAATTTTTGATTGATGAAGAAGAACGAAAGGGATTTTTAAAAGAGGTTTACGATGAAAATGGTGCACCTTCTGCGGAATTTATCAATATGACTTTATATTATGCAGATGAGGAAAATTATTATGTAGACCCAAGAGAATCCGATTTTTCCACAGGTAAGGAAAAGCTGCCAATGGGTACCTATCTGGTGATGGAGGAGTCGCAGGACCGTTTTCAGGTTGGGATGAGCGACAAGCTTCAGGGAGTCTACAATATCAATAAAGGATATACACAGTTTCGCCAGATTAATATTCTGTCGCAGAATGAGGAATTTACACTGGTGGAAGAAGGAACAAGCTATGGATTGACCGTCTATGACAGGATTGTGTTAAATGGAGATGCGGTTGATGAAGATGAGGTTATCTATCAATGATACAGGAAGTGGTACTTTGTATAGGAGTGATGGCATATGATTAGAGAAAATTATCAGGCAGTAGAGCAGAAGGTATGTGAGGCATGCAAAAGAAGCAAACGGGCAAGAGAGGAAGTGACGCTTATTGCAGTAAGCAAGACAAAGCCTGTCTCTATGATACAAGAAGCAATAAAAGCAGGTGCAACCGTATTTGGTGAAAATAAAGTGCAGGAACTCTGTGAAAAATATGAAGAACTTCCCAAACATCTGCACTGGCATATGATTGGACATCTGCAAAGAAATAAAGTAAAATATATTGTCGATAAAGCAGAATTGATTCATTCTGTGGATTCTCTTAGACTTGCGCAGGAAATTAACAAAGAGGCTATAAAAAAAGAACTTACCGTTAATATTTTGGTAGAAGTTAACGTCGCAGAAGAAGAAAGTAAATTTGGAGTTGGCGTAGAAGAGACAGAAGATTTGATTCGAGAGATAGCAAAATTGTCCAATATTAAGGTGCAAGGGCTTATGACTATCGCTCCTTATGTCGAAAATCCTGAAGAAAATCGCGGTGTATTTCGCACATTAAAGAAATTGGCTGTTGACATCAAAATGAAAAACATTGATAATGTACGTATGGATGTGCTTTCAATGGGGATGACAGGAGACTATCAAGTTGCCATTGAAGAAGGAGCAACGATGGTGCGCGTTGGCACGGGCATCTTCGGAGAACGCAATTATGCGATATAAAGGAGAGCAGACATGGGATTATTTGATAAGGTGATAGATATGATGCATCTAGGCGGTGATTATGAAGGTTATGATGACGATTATGATGATGATTATGAGGATGACCGGCCTAGAAAAAGTGTCTTTAAGAAAAAGGATAAAGACTATGATTATGACCTAGAGGATGATGTGGTGTCAGACTCTGGCAAAGTAAAATCGGTTAAGCAGACTTCCCGGATTACGCCAATGCGTAAGAAGATTTCTTCTAATAATCAGGAGGTCTGTGTCTTTAAACCAACACAGTTTGAGGATACAAAAGAGATTGCAGAGACACTTCTTGCAGACCGTACCGTAGTTCTGAATTTTGAAGGACTCGATGTGGAAATCTCACAGCGCATTATAGATTTTACCTCCGGCGCATGTTTTGCCATTGGAGGCAACCTTCAGAAGGTTTCCAACTACATATTTCTCGTAACACCAAGGACGGTCGAGATATCAGGAGATGTCCAGGAGATTCTTTCAGGCGCATTTGATATTCCGAATATCTAAGTTGGAACTATCAAAACATAGTAGAGCATCAGATGAGAGTCCGATGCTCTTTTTCTATTAACAAAAGGCTTTAGGAGGAGTTATGAACGAAAAGAAAATATTAGAAGTAAAAAAAGATGGCGTCTACAGCTATTCTATTTATTTAGAACCTGATTTTCAAGGACTAAAAGAAGCACTTCTGCCACTTCAGACAGAGAAAAAAAAGCTTTGTATTGTCACAGATACGAACGTTTTAGCGCTGTATGCAGAAGCGTTAAAAGATGTATTAGAGAACTGCTGCAAAGAAGTGACCGTCTTTTCCTTTCCTGCTGGTGAGGAACATAAGACACTGGATACCGTGCGCAACCTCTATGAGCATCTGATTTTGCATCACTATGACAGAAAAGACCTTTTGGTAGCCTTGGGCGGGGGCGTGGTAGGCGATTTGACGGGCTTTGCAGCGGCGACCTATCTTCGCGGAATTGGATTTATCCAGATTCCCACAACGCTTCTGTCGCAGGTGGATTCTAGTATTGGAGGCAAGACCGGTGTCGACTTTGACGCCTATAAAAATATGGTGGGTGCTTTTCATATGCCACGCCTGGTCTATATGAGCTTGGAAACCTTGCGTTCTCTTCCTAAAAGGCAATTCTCTGCGGGTATGGCTGAGATTATCAAACATGGACTGATACAAGATATCACCTATACAAAGTGGCTCTTAAAGAACAATAGTTCGATTGTCGAGGGGGATTATCAAACTCTGCTTTTGATGATTAAAAGAAGTTGTGAGATTAAGAGAAAGGTAGTAGAAGAAGACCCAACAGAACAAGGCATCCGCGCCTGGCTGAATTTTGGACATACCATTGGACATGCAGTGGAAAAATTAAAGGATTTCTCACTCTATCATGGGGAATGTGTGTCGATTGGATGCGTGGCAGCACTTTGGCTCTCTGTCCACAGAGGGATGTTAGAGAAAGAAGAACTAATACAGACAGAGAAGATGTTAGAGGGTTTTGGGCTTCCGATACGCGTTCAGGGCCTTACAGCGAAAGAGATTCTAGAGACGACAAAGCTTGACAAGAAGATGGAAGCTGGTAAGATTAAATTTGTACTTTTAAAGCGTACAGGAGAGGCTTTTGTAACAAAAGATATCGAAGATAAGGAGCTTCTTATGGCGATTCAATATATTAGAGAGGAGGAAGGGGATGAATAGATTCCTTTACAAGCCAATGGGTATCTTCTGTCTTACTTTTTTGTTGGTGGCGCTTGACCAGGTGACAAAGGGGATGGCAGTAAAATGTTTAAAAGGGCAGGAGGCCTTTACCTTGTGGGAAGGCGTCTTTGAATTTCGCTATCTTGAGAACCAGGGAGCTGCCTTTGGAATGTTGCAGGGACAGCGTGTCTTTTTTCTCTTTACAGGTGTGATTGTGCTGTTGGTGGTTATCTATCTGCTAGGGCATATGTCCAAAGAGAAGCGCTACTGGCCGATTCGGCTGATTGCTATCTGCATTCTCTCCGGAGCTTGGGGAAATATGATTGACCGCCTGTGTCTTGGCTATGTAGTGGACTTTTTTTACTTTAGGCTGATTGATTTTCCAATTTTTAATGTGGCAGATATCTATGTCAGTGTAGGAACAGCAGTTCTGGTTGTGCTGATGTTATTTTATTATAAGGATGAGGAACTCAACCATCTGCTGATTCGGAAAGGAAAAGGGTAGAAGATGGGTCAGATACGTCTTTTGGTGGATGAAACCTATATGGATGAGCGGGTGGACCGTTTTTTAAGTGGGATGTTAGAGGAAAAGTCCCGCTCCTATCTGCAAAAAATCATCAAAGAAGGCAAAGTCCTAGTCAATGGAAAAGCGGTGAAAGCAAGTTATCGGATGGAAGCACAGGACGAAGTGATGGTGGATTTGCCAGAACTTTTAGAACCAGAGATTCTAGCAGAAGATATTCCACTGGAGATTCTCTATGAAGACAAAGACCTTCTCTTTGTCAACAAGCCAAAGGGGATGGTGGTACATCCTTCTTTTGGCCATTATACACAGACACTTGTCAATGCAGTGATGTACCACTGTAAGGACGAACTCTCCGGGATTAATGGCATCCTACGCCCTGGTATTGTACATCGAATTGACAAGGATACAACGGGGGTTTTGGTAATCTGTAAAAATGATGCTGCTCACCGAAAGGTGGCAGAACAGCTAAAAGTACATTCGATTACCAGAAAATACGAAGCGATTGTGACCGGCGTGCTAAAAGAAGACGAGGGCGTGATTGACGCGCCGATTGGAAGACATTTAACCGAGCGCAAGAAGATGGCAGCCGGCGTAAAAAACGGAAAGGATGCAAGGACACATTACCGGGTACTACAAAGATTTAAAGGCTACACCTGGGTGGAGTGTCAACTGGAGACCGGACGTACGCATCAGATACGAGTGCATATGGCATCTATCCATCATCCGCTGCTTGGCGATACGGTCTATGGCTCAGAGAAAAATCCCTGGCATCTAGAGGGACAGACGCTACATGCAAAAGTGCTTGGGCTTCTTCATCCATCCACAGGTGCCTATATAGAAGTAAATGCACCGCTTCCTGTCTATTTTCAGAAGTTGTTACAGCGACTTAGTGTTCTTAGTTAGAGAACAAATTATATAAAAACCTTGAATTCTTCCAACGATTGTACTATAATTAATTTATAAAGTTTATCCTTTTTTTATAATTAGGAGAGCAGGATGCAGTATACAAGAGAAACGGCGATTGCCCGCTTGTTAAAAAGCTATCAAACATATTATAATATTACATTATTTGAGGAAGATAAGACACCAATCAGAGCCCGCTGCGATTATTTTGAACACTCTGAAAAATATGTAGTTTCAAGAAAGGCAGAGCTTTGGTCGGCGGATTGTGAGGAGTTTCTCTATCTGCTGGATATCCCGCATCTGACGCTTTCATTGTATGAAAAGTGGAGGGATTATATCTGTGAGGACGGCAAAAAGCTGCTTCATATCGGACCTGGACATATGTATTCTTTTATTACACCTGTCTTTATCTGTGACCACTGTGAGGAAGATGCGAGAAAGGCATTGAAAAAATGTCGTATTTATAAAAGTTTTCATTTTTCGCTGCATGGGTGGATGGATTATCATGTTGCACTTGTCGAGCTTTCTAAGAATCGGATTGACAGCAACAGAAGCGGCCACAGTGTTGCGAAAGTTTTGAAAAAAGTACTATATTCGTAAAATAACAAATAGAAGGGAGAATGTTAGTATGAATTCATTAGTACTTCTGATTGTCTGCCTTGCAGTACTGGCCTGTGGTTATATTTTTTATGGTGGCTGGCTGTGTAAACAGTGGGGGGTAGACGAGAGCAAAGAGGAGACGCCAGCACATACGATGGAAGATGGCGTTGACTATGTTCCAGCAAAAGCACCTGTTCTGATGGGACATCATTTTTCATCCATCGCAGGAGCTGGCCCGATTACCGGCCCGATTAATGCAGCGCTTTTTGGATGGCTGCCAGTGACCCTCTGGATTTTAATAGGAGGTATTTTCTTTGGCGGTGTGCATGATTTTGGTGCGCTGTATGCTTCTATTCGTCACAAAGGCCAGTCGGTTGGAGAGATTATCTCAGCCAATATGAGCCGCCGGGCAAAGAGACTGTTCTTAATCTTTGCTTATCTGACTCTGATTTTGGTAGTGGCTGCTTTTGCTTCGATTGTGGCATCTACATTTGGCGTAAAATTAACAGAGACGGGTGCAATTGACTATGCGGCTTCCGCTTCTAATGCATCCGTTGCTATGGTATCTCTGCTGTTTATCCTGATTGCGATTGTCTTTGGCTTTTGCGTATACAGAAGAAATGCTCCGATGTCCGTGGCATCTATTATCGGTGTATTGGCGATTGTTCTGGTTATGGCGATTGGTATGAACTGGCATCCTATCTATCTGACAACCAATCAGTGGATGCTGATAGTTGGTATCTATATTGCGATTGCTTCGGTGACACCCGTATGGATTCTTCTGCAACCACGGGATTATCTGAGTTCTTTCTTATTATATGCGATGCTGATTATCGCAGTAGTTGGCGTGGTTGGTGCACACCCGGCGATTGAGCCAGACCTTTTTCCAGCTTTCTCAGGATTTGCAGTACATAATGAGAGTACCGGAGTGACGACCTATCTGTTCCCAGTGCTCTTTACAACGGTAGCCTGCGGCGCGATTTCTGGTTTCCACTCGCTGGTATCTTCGGGAACAACTTCTAAGCAGCTTGACAAAGAGAGCGATGCCAAACCCATCGCATATGGCGGTATGTTGTTAGAATGTGTACTGGCAGTATTGACATTATGCGCAGTTGGCTATGCAAGAAAGATTGGCACAACAGCGGGTGCAACAGATATCTTTGCTGGTGGTATTGCTGGTATGGTAGCAGCGATTCCAGGTCTTAAAGGTGCAGAAAATATTCTCTATACTTTGTTGGTGCTGACTTATTCTGCGTTCTGTCTGACTTCTCTTGATACGGCAACTCGTCTGGCAAGATTTATGTTCCAGGAGTTCTGGCTTGAGCCTGGGCAGACCGTAAAGGATATTGACAGCGGTATCAAGAAGACACTGGTCAACCCTTATGTAGCGACGATTATCACAGTTGTCTTAGGTATCCTTTTAGGTATGACCGGATATGCCAAGATATGGGGTCTGTTTGGAGCAGCTAATCAGCTTCTAGCAGGTCTTGGACTTTTAGCAGTGGCAACCTGGCTTGGAAATATTGGAAGAAATAATAAGATGTTCTTATTCCCAATGGCCTTTATGATGGTTGTAACTATCTGTTCGCTTGTCTTAACGGTAAAAGACCAGATAGGCCTTATCGGTGCTGGAGGCGCTGACTGGGGACCATATGCACAAGTATTTTTTGCAGTGCTTTTGATTGTATTGTCAGTAATTTTGGTTATTGAAGGAATTCAGACGTTGACTGGAAAAAATCATAAGAATTCTTAGACACCGAATAGAATACGGTATAGTCTGCGGGCTATACCGTTTTTTGGCGTTTACATTTTCCTTTTTCTATGATATAATAAGCGACGTGCAAAAGGAAAAGTGATGCGTGGAGGAGATTATGAAGACGTTTCAATATACAATCAAGGAAGAACTTGGTATGCATGCAAGGCCGGCTGGATTAATCCTTCAGTTAGCAAAAGAGTTTAAAAGTGAGATTATTGTCTCTAACAAGGAAAATCGTGGGAATCTAAAGAAGCTGTTCTCTGTGGTCAGTCTAAATATTCAATATCAGGATACCGTAACCGTTACGATAGAAGGACCAGATGAGGATGTAGCAGCAGAAGAGATGCTTGCATTTTTTGAAGAGAATCTATGAGTATATACAACAGGTAAGAACGGAGGACTGGTCCACTTGGACGAGTCCTTTTTGTAGGAGGAAAAGATATGGCTAAGACAAGAAGAAAAAAAAGTCCTTCTTCTAAAAAGGCAACCGCAGTATCTTATCATAAGAACAGTATCTGGGCTGAAGTGCGTTTAGTCGTGCTTCTTGTAGCCTCTCTTTTTTTATTTATCAGTAATTTTGGTGCCGGGGGATGGATGGGAAATATGTGCAGCTTTGTTTTATTTGGCTGTCTGGGAATCTTTGCTTATCTGTTTCCTCTTTTTGTGCTTTTTTTGGTTCTATTTTCACTGGCAAATAAAGAGAATCTGTTTGCAACAGTAAAGATGATTGCAGCCGTTGTAGGATGTGTGGTGGTCAGTGCACTTTTACATATTCTGATGGTATCGCGGGAAGTGGATACCTGGCTGTCTATCTATCTGCACTGTGCCAGAGAGAAGACCGGGGGCGGCCTTCTAGGAGGGATGCTTGCAAAGCTTCTTCTGGATGCATTTGGCTCGATTGGAGCCTATCTGGTGTTAGTTGGAGGCTTGATTATCTGTCTGGTAATTGTGACTGAGCGTTCTTTTGTGCGGGGAATGTCAAAAGGAAGCAAAAGAGTGTATGAAAGTGCCAGACAGGATGTAGAACGGATTCGAGAACAAGTAGAGGTAAGAAGGGTAGAACGAAAAGACCCAAAAGACCAAAAAGAGCTTAGAAAGGATAAAAAGGTCAGCGGTGTGACCTTTAACCTTAAAATTCCAAGAGAAGAAGACCCTGTAGAGATGGAGGAAGAGATAGAGGAGGAGATAGAAGAAGTAAAGCCAGAAAATGCAAAGGTGCCGTCTTTTCAGGAAATTGGAACTTTGCATCACACAGAGGAAGAAGAGATTTCCTTTAGTGAGGAGGACCTTCTAAGGAATGCACTAGGCCGCCGGGAGCTAGAGAAGGAGCGGGCAAGTGAGAAAAAGGTGGTCCCTATAGAAGAACAAAACCAGACATCAGAGACAGAGATAAAGGAGTATCAGTATCCTCCTGTGACCCTTTTAAAGGCGCCCCAAAGAGGCAGAAAGAAAAAGGATGCAGCGGCGCATCTGCAGGAGACTGCACAGCATCTGCAACAGATTATGGAGGATTTTGGAGTTCATGCTTTTGTGACGGATGCAAGTCAGGGACCATCTGTTACACGCTTTGAGGTGCAGCCGGCCCAGGGGGTTAAGGTCAGTAAGATTGTAGCGTTAGCAGATGATATTAAGCTTAATCTGGCTGTACCAGATGTTCGTATCGAGGCACCTATACCAGGAAAGGCTGCGGTGGGGATTGAAGTGCCCAATAAGGAGAATTCTGTCGTTGCCTTTCGGGAGCTTTTAGAGTCGGAAGAATTTAAAAAACATCCATCCACGATTGCATTTGGTGTGGGAAAAGATATTGGCGGGCAGTGTATGGTTACAGATATTGCCAAGATGCCACATCTGTTGATTGCCGGTGCAACAGGTTCTGGTAAGTCTGTTTGTATTAATACATTGATTATGAGTATTCTCTATAAAGCCAGACCAGAAGAAGTCAAATTGATTATGATTGACCCAAAGGTTGTGGAGTTAAGCGTCTACAACGGAATTCCACATCTGCTGATTCCAGTGGTCACAGACCCTAAAAAGGCAGCAGGAGCTCTTAACTGGGCAGTAACCGAGATGATGGGCCGATACAATAAATTTGCCGAGATGAATGTCAGAAATATCGAGGGCTACAATGAGAAAATAGATGCACTAGATGAGATTGCAGATGAAGATAAGCCAGAGAAGATGCCTAAGATAGTAATTATTGTCGATGAGCTTGCAGACCTTATGATGGTCGCTGCCGGAGAGGTCGAGGATGCTATCTGTCGGTTGGCACAGCTTGCCAGGGCAGCGGGAATTCATCTGGTTATTGCAACACAGAGACCCTCTGTCAACGTTATCACAGGACTTATCAAGGCCAATATGCCTTCTAGAATTGCCTTTGCGGTCTCGTCAAGTGTGGATTCCCGGACGATTTTAGATATGGGAGGTGCTGAGAAGCTCTTAGGAAAAGGAGATATGCTGATTGCGCCTTATGGGGCACCAAAGCCTCTGCGTGTGCAGGGAGCATTTGTTTCTGACTCTGAAGTTGGGGCAGTAGTTGAGTTTTTAAGCAAGCAGAAATGTCAGGCTGTTGTATCAGAAGAAAAGCAGGCAGAAAAGACCCGCCAGATTGAAGCTGCTGTAGAGAGTGCTTCGCTTTTGGGTGATGGAGGCGCAAGTGACAGGGATGTACTGTTTGCAGAAGCAGGAAAGTTTATTATTGAGAAAGACAAAGCATCTATCGGTATGCTTCAGAGATGGTTTAAAGTGGGATTTAACCGCGCTGCACGGATTATGGACCAGTTAGCAGAGGCTGGAGTCGTCGGAGAAGAAGAAGGAACCAAGCCACGCAAAGTACTGATGTCTATGGAAGAATTTGAGCAGTATCTATCAGAGTATGTGTAAAGATTAGAAAGGAAACGACGCCTATATGAAATGTCAAAATTGTGGAGTCGATGTTCCAGAGGATAAGATTTACTGTGAAAGATGTGGGACAGCCATTCAGATGGTTCCAGATTACAATCCAGAAGAAGATATCTCTATTGGAAAAGAAGAACAGAAGAAAACACAGACTACAGAGGAGACAGAAGATAATACAAAACGTTCCAAATGGTGTTATGCAATTGCCGGATTTTGTGTGTTATTGCTTGGTGGATTTATCACACAAGGAGTCTATCGAAGCCTTCACACACAAGAGACCATAACAGAGCCCATAGAGCCAGTGTTACTTGCAAAGCCGCAGTTTAGTATAGAACCAGGAGAATATGATTATTCTCCGATGCTTTCTATCTCTCACCCGGAACAAAGTCAGGGAACCATCTACTATACCACAGATGGCACGACACCAAATGAAAACAGCTATATGTTTCATTCCCCGATTGAGATTCGGGAAGGAAGAACCATTCTTCGGGCGATTTTCGTTCGTTTTGATGGAATCCAAAGCGAAGAAGCAGATGGAACTTATGATGTGATTTTTGACTATCCAGAAGAACCAGAGTTTGATATACCAGGCGGCAATTATTCCAAAGGACTGTATGTGACAATTACCGCAGAAGAAGACTGTAAAATCTATTATACTACTAATGGAGAAGAACCAGATTATCAATCTCATCTCTATCGGGGACGAATTTACATCCCTGTGGGCCTTACCGTCTTGCAGGCTGTGGCTATTGACGAGGAAGGAGGGGTAAGCGCAATTACCGAAGCAATCTACAATGTGTCGGAAAATTTTACCATAGATAATGAGTCTATGGAACATGTTGAATAAAATATGGTGCAACATCCAGAAATATTTGTTGAAAAATACATGATTTTAGATTATGATAGAAAATATGAAGTACATGGTATAATGCTACAAAATATAGGAGGAATCTATATGTTTAAGATTTTAGAGGCAGAGCAGCTATCTGCAAGTGTCTACAAACAGGTCATCCATGCTCCAAGAGTGGCAAAGTCCTGTGAACCGGGACAGTTTATTATTGTAAGGGTGGATGAGACCGCAGAGCGGATTCCATTAACCATCTGTGACTATGACAGAGAGGCAGGAACCGTTACATTGGCGTTTCAGCCAATTGGTGTATCCACACATAAGCTCTTAGCATTAAAAGCAGGAGATGAGATTGCAGATTTTGTTGGGCCGCTTGGACGTCCGTCAGAGCTTGTAACCGATGATTTTGAGGAAGTAAAGAAGAAAAAGGTAGTCTTTATTGCTGGTGGTGTAGGTACTGCTCCAGTGTATCCACAGGCAAAATGGCTGCATGACCATGGGATTGAATGTGATATTATCGTCGGTGCAAGAACAAAAGACTTGATTATCTTAGAGGAAGAGATGAGCAAAGTAGGGAATTTACATATATGTACAGATGATGGAAGCTACGGATTCCATGGTGTTGGCACAGCGATGCTTGAGAAGTTAGTCAGTGAAGGGCATCACTATGATTTGTGTGTGGCAATTGGACCGATGATTATGATGAAATTTGCCTGCCTGACCACAAAGAAATTAGGGATTCCAACGATTGTCAGCATGAACCCGATTATGGTGGATGGTACAGGAATGTGTGGCGCTTGCCGTGTGCTAGTTGGAGACGAAGTAAAATTTGCCTGTGTGGACGGACCAGAGTTTGACGGCCATAAGATTGATTTTGAGCAGGCAATGAAGAGAGCAGCGATGTATAAGACAGAAGAAGGAAGACGTCTATTGAAATATCAGGAGGGCGACACGCACCATGGCGGCTGCGGAAATTGCGGAGGTGACAAATAATGGCAGATGTATTAAAGAAAGTACCAGTCAGAGAACAGGACGCAAAGGTTCGTGCAACGAACTTTGAAGAAGTATGCTATGGTTATAATAAAGAAGAAGCAGTGGAAGAAGCTAACCGCTGTATCACTTGTAAAAATGCAAAATGTATAGAAGGATGCCCGGTATCGATTGATATTCCAGCTTTTATCGCAGCAGTCAAAGAAGAAAAATTCGAAGAAGCATTCCAGATTATCAGTAAGTCTTCTGCACTTCCGGCAGTCTGTGGCCGTGTCTGTCCGCAGGAGAGCCAGTGCGAAGGAAGATGTATCCGTGGCAAGAAAGGTGATCCAATCTCAATTGGTAAATTAGAGCGTTTTGTAGCGGACTGGGCACGCGAGAACGGGATTAAGCCAAAGGCTCCAGCAGAAAAGAACGGTAAGAAGGTGGCAGTTATCGGTTCTGGTCCTTCCGGTCTGACCTGTGCAGGCGACTTGGCAAAGCTTGGATACGATGTGACGATTTTTGAAGCATTACATAAAGCAGGCGGCGTGTTGGTCTATGGTATTCCAGAGTTTCGTCTTCCCAAAGACCGGGTAGTGGGACCAGAAGTAGAGAATGTCAAAGCACTGGGTGTAAAGATTGAGACGGATGTAATCGTGGGAAGAACCGTAAAGCTTGACGAGCTGATGGAAGACGAAGGCTTTGATGCAGTATTTATCGGCTCTGGTGCCGGACTTCCAAAGTTTATGGGGATTCCAGGTGAGACTGCCTGTGGTGTACTCTCTGCCAATGAATATTTGACAAGAAACAACTTGATGAAAGCATTTGATGAGAACTATGATACCCCGATTGTACATGGCAAGAAAGTCGTTGTTGTCGGTGGTGGTAATGTGGCAATGGATGCAGCACGTACAGCGCTTCGTCTGGGTGCAGAGACACATATCGTATACCGAAGAAGTGAAGAAGAACTTCCAGCACGTGTGGAAGAAGTACATCATGCAAAGGAAGAAGGAATTATCTTTGACCTTCTGACCAATCCGGTAGAGATTCTGGCAGATGAAAATGACTGGGTAACCGGAATTAAATGTATTCGTATGGAGCTTGGCGAGCCAGATGCTTCAGGAAGAAGACGTCCTGTTGAAGTGGCAGGTTCAGAATTTACGATAGAATGTGATACCGTGGTTATGTCACTTGGTACTTCTCCAAATCCATTGATTTCTTCTACGACAAAAGGATTAGAGATTAATAGAAGACAGTGTATTGTTGCTACAGAAGATACCGGTGCTACATCCAAAGAAGGTGTGTATGCAGGTGGTGACGCAGTAACTGGCGCAGCGACTGTTATTCTTGCGATGGGAGCAGGAAAAGCAGCTGCAAAAGGTATTCATGAGTATTTAAGCGCAAAATAAAGAACTAGCGGTGCATATAAAAAAGCTTCAGAAGCAGAGCTTCTGAAGCTTTTTCCATGCAGTCAAAATCAGGTTTCAAATAGCCGGTTATAGTAGGTTTCCGTTAAAGATTCGGCATGGGCATCGGTGAGTTCAGGAAAGGCAACCATCAAGCGTTCCCGGATGGCTTCTGTGATGATAAAATAGCGCATTTCTTCGGGAGTATCAGAAGCAGGAAGCGTGGACAGCTCTTCGGCGAGAAGGTTAAGCTTGCTCCATTCTTCGATGCGGGTTTCTAAGTCGGCTTCTTTTGTGATATCATCTAGCATTTTCATCGCTTTTCGAAAAGAAGTAATGGCGATGATAAGAAAGATAATAAATACCCCTTCCATTACGGCAAGAGAGAAAAAGTTAAGAGGAAGGGCAATAACGCCGATAAATGCAAGTGTGATAGTAAGAAAGCCAATACCACCGATAAGAAGGAAAGTCATAGCAGAGGATTTTAGTTCCGAGTGGCGAACATCAGCTGGAACATGCGTATCCATCTGGCTTGCAGCAGCTGCACGGGCAGCTAGGTCTTGAAGTTCTTCTTCGTCAGGAACGTAGGAGTTGGATTCTTCTATAACTTCCATAGGGAGCTCTTCTACAAGGTCGATATCACAGTCAGGACAGTGGGTTCGGCCTTCTACATATTCGTTTTTGCATATTGGGCACCAGGGCATAAGTGGGGCCTCCTTTCATAAGTGATAAGGATTATTTTAGCATGGAACAGGGGATTTGGCAAATAGGGAAAGACGGCAGGTGAGATAAATATATGAGAATTACAGTGATTGGCGTTGGCAAGATTAAAGAGCGGTATTTTACAGATGCGATAGCAGAATATGAGAAAAGACTTCAGCGTTTTTGTAAGCTTTCGGTGATAGAAGTGGCAGATGAGAAAACGCCAGAAGGGGCAAGTGAGGAGCTAAGAGAGCAGATTCGTAAGAAGGAGGGAGAGCGAATCCTGCAAAAGATTCCAGGGAACGCTTATATGGTAGCGTTAGCGATTGAAGGAAAGATGTTAGACTCTGTAGAGCTCTCAAAGCAGATGGAGAAGTGGAATGTGGAAGGAGTCAGTCATATAGTATTTGTGATCGGCGGGTCTCTTGGACTCTCAAAGGAGGTACTCTCTAGAGCAGATTGGAAGCTTAGTTTTTCAAAGATGACCTTTCCACATCAGTTGATGCGGGTGATATTGTTAGAGCAGGTCTATCGGTGTTTTATGATACGAAGTGGAGCTCCCTATCATAAATAAGAAGAAAAGGAGTGTATTAGATGGAAGTGTCGACAAAAGCAAAAGAGAGGTTCTGTAAGGACTGCAATATTCCAATTCGGCTGTTTCAGGAGCCATATTTTATGGAGCGATTGAAACTATACGACAGATTTTATGGGACAATCAGAAAGTGGAATCTATTTTTGGAAGAATTAAATAAATATCACTGTGAGCAGGACTATTTTGAAGAGTATAATCGGGTAAAAGATGCAGCGATTATGGGGATAAAAGAGTCGGAAAGCTATCAGAGATTTAATAAGGAAGATATGAATTATTTTGCAGTCTCTCATAAAAATCTTCCAGGAAAAGATATTTTTAAGGCGAGTTTTGATAGGAAGACTTTTATTAGCATTGATATGAAAAAAGCGAATTTTACTGCGCTCCATCACTATGCAACCGATATGTTTCAAAGTCCTAAAGGGATTGCAGATACTTGGGAGGATTTTATTGGAGGATTTACAGAGAATCGGCATATTATAGAGAGCAAATATATCCGTCAGGTAATTTTGGGGAATTGTAATCCAAAGCGACATATTACGTATGAACGCTATTTAATGGATGGGGTGTTGACAAAGCTACTCGATAAGTGCTTTTCGATAGAGCGTGTGGTATTTTTTTCAAATGATGAGATAGTTTTAGAAGTCAGTGATTTGGAGGTAGGTGCACAAAAGGAGATGCTAAAGCATGTGGCAAACTGTGTAAAAAAGATGGAATTTTCGCTTAGAACAGAGTATTTTTTGCTGCATAAGATTGGGGGAATGGATGGATATTATAAAGAAATCTATATGGAAGATGGACAGACAGAGATAGAGTTTAAGTGTTTAGATAACTATATGCTTCCTTTTGTGATGCGGGCTTTCTTGGAGGAGGAAGTGACAGAGGGAGACAGAACGTTTTATCATGAAGGATTGCTGGCGAGATTTGTGGAGATTCCAAGGGTAGTGGTTGATGAGAAGAAATGATAAGATATTAATTGTGGTAATTTTATTGGCTGTAGGTATTATGTGGGCGTGGATGTATGGACATAGAGAACGGGGCGGATATGTGGTAGTCAGCGTGGATGGGGAGGAATATGGGAAGTATTCGTTAGAAGAAGAACAGATGGTGGAGATTGGAGAGACGAACAGACTTGAGATAACAGATGGTGGAGCAAAGATGGTCCATGCAGATTGCCCGGACCAGATATGTGTGCAGACGCCTGCGATAAAGAGAGAATATGAGATGATTGTATGTATGCCCAATCGGGTGAGCGTAATGGTTGAGAGGTGATTGGTTTTTTTGTTATATTAGGACGCCAGGACGGGAGGGGAGTAGGTTCCTTTCAGACCCCGCTCTCGCTTAATGAACGCCTATAGCGGTACTAAGCTTGCGACTGCGCGTGCTTAGTACCGCTATAGGCGTTCATTAAGCGCGAGCGGGGTCTGGAAGGAACATCTACCAAGTCCTGGCGGGCGTCCTTTATATAATATCGAACATATGTTGCTATTTTTCATAAGACATGGTATGATAATTACGGCATAGAAAAGGATAGAGGATGTAGAGTAAAGAGATGATTGCATTTTTAAAAGGCGAAGTGGCAGATATTACAGAAAGCAGCCTGGTACTTGAGGTGCATGGTATCGGATACGAGGTACTGGTGCCAGGACAGCTTTTGGCGATGATACAGGGCATTGGGCAGGAACTTAAATTATATACTTATATGCAGGTCAGAGAGGATACCGTTGTCTTGTTTGGTTTTCTGACACGGGATGATTTGCTGATGTTTCGGATGCTGACCGGGGTGAATGGAGTTGGGCCAAAGGCGGGACTTAATATTTTATCAGCGCTAGGAGCGGATGATTTGCGGTTTGCAATTCTGGCGGAGGATGCAAAGAAGATTGCAAAAGCGCCGGGAATCGGAGCAAAGACGGCACAGAAGATTATATTAGAATTAAAGGATAAGCTTGATTTGGAGGAGGCCTTTGAGAAGAAATTCTCATCTCCACAGTTGTCTAAGGAGGCTTCGGCAGCGGTGGGAAGTCAGAAGGTTCAAGATGCAGTGGAAGCTTTGACGGCGTTGGGATATGGAAGTACAGAGGCGCTGAAGGCTGTGCGTGCAGTAAAGGCAACGGAAGATATGAGTGTGGAAGATATTTTGAAACAGGCTTTGAAAAAGATGGCATTTTAACGGGAGTTAGAGATGAATAACCGGCGAATTATCACAACAGATGCGGCAGAGGAAGACCTTCGGATTGAAGGAACCTTAAGGCCGCAGGGATTATCGGAATATATCGGCCAGGAAAAGGCGAAAAGCAATCTGAAAATTTATATTGAGGCGGCAAAGTCGAGAGGGGAACCTTTAGACCATGTGTTGTTCTATGGGCCTCCGGGGCTTGGTAAGACGACGCTTGCCGGGATTATTGCCAATGAGATGGGGACGCATATAAAGGTGACGAGCGGTCCGGCGATTGAAAAACCAGGGGAGATGGCGGCGATATTAAATAACCTGCAAGAAGGGGATGTGCTGTTTGTGGATGAGATTCACAGATTGAATCGGCAGGTGGAAGAAGTGATGTACCCGGCGATGGAAGATTATGTGATTGATATTATGATAGGTAAGGGGGCTTCTGCGAGAAGTATCCGTTTAGACCTTCCCAAATTCACCTTGGTGGGGGCGACGACTCGTGCAGGGCTTCTGACAGCGCCTTTAAGGGACCGTTTTGGAGTGGTGCATCATCTGGAATATTATACTGTTGAGGAGCTTACAACGATTATTGAGCGCTCGGCAAAGGTTTTAAAGGTGGAGATTGATATGCAGGGCGCAAAAGAGTTGGCAAGGCGTTCTCGTGGAACACCGCGTCTTGCGAATCGGCTGCTTAAAAGGGTCAGGGATTTTGCACAGGTGAAATATGATGGAAAGATTAGCGGGGAAGTGGCAATGTTTGCGCTTGACCTTCTAGAGGTGGATCGTTATGGACTTGACCAGTCAGACCGCTTGATTCTTCGTACAATTATTGAGAAATTTGCTGGAGGGCCAGTAGGACTTGATACGTTAGCAGCAGCACTTGGGGAAGATGCAGGGACACTTGAAGATGTCTATGAACCCTATTTGTTGCAAAATGGCTTTTTAAACCGTACTTCTAGGGGACGAGTGGCAACAGAACAAGCTTATCGTCATTTGGGGATTGCTTTCCCGACCTGATTTGAGTATAATGGTCAAAAAGAAATAGCAAAACGTACAAGGGGAGTCTATGGCGAAGAAAAATACAGCAGAGGTACTGATTAATGGAAAAGTGTATAATATTAGCGGTTATGAAAGTACAGCATATCTGCAAAGAGTCGCATCTTATCTGAATGAGATAGAAGATCAGATTTCTCAACTTGAGGGATATCAGATGTTTTCGGCGGATGAGAAGCAGCTACTTAAAAATATGAATCTGGCAGATGCGTATTTTAAGGCAAATGATAGAAAAGAAGAACTTTTGGAAGAAGTGGAGTATAAAGATAAAGAGATATATAGTCTAAAGCATGATTTGATTGATGCAAAGATTGAGAAGGACAAGCTGTTAGCGGAGATTGAGGAGTTGAAGGGGCAGCTTTTGGAGGAACAGAAGAAGCAGGTGAGGCTTATGGGAGCGGCGTCTGGGCGGAAATTGTATCGGCCGGAAGAAAGATTGTAGGGGGACGGACCAGCGCTCTTTGTGGCAGCAGGGCTAAAAGCGAGGGCGGTGGGAAAGTCCCAGGCTTGCGGGCCTTGTACAAATGTCTGCATAGAATGTATCGGACAGTCGGGCTATTTTGTTCGCCTCATTCGGACAGGAATGTCCGCCTGAGACGTACAAAATAGCCCGACTGTCCGCTCCAATCTACACAGCACTATTTGTACAAGACCCGCAAGCCTGGGACATTTCCCACTGGCCCTGCTTTTGGCCCTGCTGCCACAAAGAACGCTGGTCCTGATGGTGAAAGGCGGAAAGAATTATGAAAAAGGAATTGGAGATATTGGCTCCGGCAGGAGGGATGGAGAGTCTAAGAGCAGTGATTCAGGCAGGGGCGGATGCGGTCTATATGGGGGGAAGTCGCTTTGGGGCCAGAGCTTTTGCGGACAATCCAGAGGGGGATATGCTGTTACAGGCGATTGATTATGCGCATTTGTATGGCGTCCGCTTTTATCTGACAGTGAATACGCTTTTGAAGGAGCGGGAGTTAGAAGAAGAATTATATGCATATCTAAAACCTTGTTATGAGCATGGGCTGGATGCGGTGATTGTGCAAGATATGGGGGTGCTTAGGGCAGTTCAGGAATGGTTTCCAGGGCTTTCGATTCATGCGAGTACACAGATGAGCGTGACAGGAGTTGGCGGAGCTAGGCTGCTTCAGAAGGAAGGCGTGGAGCGGGTGGTGCTTGCTAGAGAGTTGTCGCTTGAGGAGATTGCAGGTGTTCACAAAGAGGTGGATGTGGAGCTTGAATGCTTTGTGCATGGAGCGCTTTGCTATTGTTATTCGGGGCAGTGTCTTTTTAGCAGTGTATTAGGGGGAAGGAGTGGTAACAGGGGGAGATGTGCACAGCCTTGCAGGTTGCAGTATGAGGCGATAAAGGGAAGAGAAGTGCTCTCTAAAAAGGGAGAAAATGCGCTTCTTAGTCCCAAAGACATCTGTACACTTTCACTGCTGCCAAAGATTGTAAAAGCCGGGGTATGTTCTCTGAAGATTGAGGGGAGAATGAAAAAACCAGAATATGCAGTGGGTGTGGTGCGGATATATCGAAAATATGCCAACTGGTATCTGGCACATGGTACAAAGGGCTATCAGGTCTCTAAGGAGGATGAGCGGGAACTGTTACAGCTTTTTAACAGAGATGGGTTTTCTAAGGGATATTATGAGCAGCACAATGGCAGAAATATGATGGCACTTTGGAATAAAGCGCCTTCCAAAGAGGAAAAGCAGGCATATGAGATACTAAGTGCAAAGCTTCGGGCAAATTATGTGGAAAAAGATAAAAAGATTCCAATAAAAGGGAAGCTCTGTGCGAGGCTAGGAGAGCCTTTAGAGTTTATGGTCTGGAAAGATGATATAGGGCAAGAAAGTGTGGTGACGGTCACAGGAGAGACCTTACAGAAGGCAAAAAACCGCCCTATGGGAGAAGAACAATTTAGAAAGCAGTTAGAAAAGATTGGAAATACGCCATTTATATGGGAAGAATTAGAAATCGTTATCGAAGGAACTGTGTTTGTGCCAGTGCAGGCGTTAAATACCCTGAGAAGGGATGCGCTTTTGGCATTACAAATGGAAATTATACGAACATTTGTCGGAAAAAGAGGACAAAAGGCGCGTGAGTATACATGTTTGAAAAAAAAGGAAATATATTTTGCAGAAGATACAAAAGAATTGCATCTTTCAGTAGAGACAGAGGAACAGTTACTGGCTGTATTAGAGATGGCGGATACTTTGGAAAAAAAGGATAAGATATCTGATTTTGCCATCTATCTGGATGCAGAGAGTATGGAAGAAAAGCTTCTAGTATCCATAGAACGGATTCGTAAGAGAGGATGGAAAGTCTATATAGCGCTGCCGATGGTCTTTCGGATGAAGACAAAGGAGCGTTATAAGAAAAACAGCGATTTTTGGCAGAAATTAGCGGTGGATGGCTATGTAATTCGGAATTTAGAAGAATATGATTTTTTAAGAAGGATAGACTGGAAGAAAGAGGTTATTCTAGATGCCAATGTCTATACCTGGAATCAGAGGAGCCGGGGATTTTATAAGGGGTTGGGGATTACGCTTTTTACCAATCCTTTAGAGCTTAATAGCCGGGAGCTTTCGCGGGTGTCAAAAGCAGATAGTATACAGATGATATATGGGCGATATCCGATGATGGTATCCGCAGGCTGTGTGCATCAGACGTTAAAGCTGTGTAAGAAAAAGCCGGGGATGCTTATGCTTTTGGACCGGTATCAAAAGGAATTTCCGGTGAAAAACTACTGTAAGGACTGTTACAATGTGATATATAACAGCCAGCCATTATATCTTTTGGACCAGATGGAGGAGCTAAAAAAGATAATATGCCGTGCATATCGAATCAGTTTTACAACGGAAAGTATAGAGGAAGTATACACAGTATTAAAGGCATGGATGAGTCATAAGGAGGCGAAAGGGGATTTTACAAGAGGACATTTTAAAAGAGGCGTAGAATAAGATGGTGAATGTGATTACCGAATTGTCAAAATATGTGATGGCATTATTGTTAGCTCTGTATACACTATATGGATTCTGGCTGGTGAGAAAGTCAGATGAGGAAAAGAGCGCAGCACTGTGGCAGCAGAACTTATTTTTGATATGGCTGCATCTGTTGGGGAGCCTGATTTTATATCTCAATACCCAAAATGAAAAGGTTCTGTATTTTTGTGGTGTGCAGCTTTTGTTCTTTGCGGTTTTTTTAACAATGCATCATCTGATTTATCCCAAATCGGACAAACTACTCAATCACAATCTGCTGCTTTTTTTAAGTATTGGCTTTCTGATGTTGTCTAGGCTTTCTTTTGATAAGGCAAGCAGACAGTTTGAGTTGGCAGTGCTGGCGGCTGGTGTGACTTTTTTGATTCCTTTTCTGATTCGAAAGGCAGGAGGGCTTCGAAATCTGTCCTATCTCTATGCAGCGGCGGGACTTTTACTTTTGTTAGCTGTGTTGATTATAGGGCAGTTAAGCTTTGGTGCAAAGCTTGCGATTACGATTCATGAGATTACGTTTCAGCCTTCGGAGTTAGTAAAAATATTGTTTGTATTTTTTGCGGCAGGGATGCTCTATGAGAGACAGGATGTTCGCCAGGTGATACTGACAACAGCGCTTGCAGCGGCACATGTGCTGATTCTGGTGCTGTCAAAGGACCTTGGCGGTGCACTTATCTATTTTGTGACTTATCTGGTGATACTCTATGTGGCGACCAAAAAGCCGCTGTATTTTTTCTCAGGGCTTCTAGCTGGCAGTGTGGCGGCTTTGATTGCATGGAGGTTGTTTTCCCATGTGCAGACGCGGGTATTGGCTTGGAGTGACCCTTTTTCAGTGATTGAAAAGGAAGGATATCAAGTCTCACAATCGCTCTTTGCGATAGGAACCGGAGGATGGTTTGGATTAGGGCTAGGGCAGGGGATGCCTTATAAGATTCCGGTAGTGGAAGAAGACTTTATCTTTGCGGCGATTGCGGAGGAATTTGGTATCTTATTTGCTATCTTTTTGATATTTGTCTATATGAGTTGTTTTTATATGATATTAAATATTGCAATCTGCTTAAAAGATGCATACTATAAGCTGATTGCAGTGGGGCTTGGAACACTTGTGACGTTTCAGGTGTTTTTGTCTATTGGCGGAGTGATTAAATTTATCCCCTCCACAGGAGTGACGCTTCCTTTTATCAGCTATGGTGGAAGCTCGCTTCTAGGGATGTTCTGTATCTGGGCAATTATCCAGGGGATGTATCTAAAGCGTAGCGATGAGGTGACAGAGCATGGCGAAGACAAAAAAAACAAAAAAGCAAAGAAAACGCGTAATTAATCGGGAATATCGGAATATTATGTTGCTTTTTACCGGGCTTTTTGTATTAATGACAGGTTACCTTATCTATTTTCAGGTAGTAAAGAGCCGGGCAACGATTAACAATTCCTATAATGCAAGGCTTGAGACTTTTGAACATCAGGTGATTCGCGGAAATATCTTATCTTCTGACGGGCAGGTGCTTGCCTGTACCGAAGTTGATGCAGAAGGAAAAGAGAGAAGGGTGTACCCTTTTGACTCGGCCTTTGCACATGTGGTTGGATATTCGCAGTTTGGCAAGACCGGGATAGAGGCGCTTGGAAATTTTCAGCTTTTGACATCAAGTGCTCCTTTTATGGAAAAATTTATCCACGAGTTAAAGGGAGAGAAAAACAGAGGCGACAGTCTGATAACGACCTTGGATGTTACACTTCAGATGGCAGCATATGAGGCGCTTGGAAATCATAAAGGCGCTGTGATTGTCATGGAGCCAGCTACCGGCAATGTGCGCGCGCTGGTGTCAAAGCCTGACTTTCATCCTGAACAGATTCTCTCTGACTGGTCAACTCTTAGCAGCTCCTCCGACGGCGTACTGCTTAATCGGGCAACACAGGGGCTGTATCCGCCAGGCTCTGTCTTTAAGAGTGTGACACTTCTTGCCTATCTAAGAGAGCATCGTCTGATGGCAGATGGATATACGTATCAGTGCGATGGAAAAGTGACCGTCGGGGATTTCTCTATTCGCTGTTACCGCGGGAAGCAGCATGGAGAGCTGGATTTAAAGAAAGCATATGCCAAATCCTGTAACAGTGCCTTTGCAGAGATAGGAACAGCGCTTGATGTAAAAGAATTTCGGACGCTTAGTAAAGAACTTTTGTTCGATGCAGAGCTTCCTTTGGAGCTGCCTTATAGTAAAAGCCTTTTTCAGCTAAAAGAAAGTGACACGGAGGCAATACGGATGATGACAGCAATTGGACAGGCAGAGACGCTGGTAACGCCAATGCATATGGCGATGCTGACATCGGCTGCTGCCAATAAGGGGGTCTTAATGGTACCAAGATTTTTGGAGCAGACAGAAAATTATCTGGAAGACACCATTGTGGAGCGCTATCCGGTGACAACATACGGGCCACTTTTTAGTGTTGATGAAGCAACCGTCTTAAAGGAATATATGCGGGCTGTGGTAGAAGATGGTACAGCATCTGCACTTCAGAGTGAACGCTACACGGCTGCCGGCAAGACGGGAACCGCAGAATACAGTAATGACAAAAGTAAAAGCCATGCATGGTTTGCAGGATATGCAGAAGGGGAAAAAGAGACGTTAGTTGTCTGTGTGATTGTAGAGGGTGCAGGCTCCGGGAGTGAGTATGCAGTGCCAATAGCCAAGCGGATTTTTGATATGTACTATCAGTAAAAAGACAGATGGCGTCTAAGATTCTTCAGAATGTTTTTTCTGGTGCAGCCTTGTCAACAGGGGAAAAAAATGGTATGCTAGTATTAGTCTAAGTGACACACCTAACGACAGGAGGCATTGCAATGATAGAAGCAACGAGCTGTGGCGGTGTGGTGATATTTCGTGGTAAGATTCTGCTTTTGTACAAGAATTATAAGAATAAGTATGAGGGTTGGGTATTGCCAAAGGGAACTGTAGAACCTGGTGAAAAATACCCGGAGACAGCAGCTAGGGAGGTCAGGGAGGAAACAGGAGTTGATGCAAGAATTGTAAAATACGTCGGAAAAAGTCAGTATACTTTTACTGTGCCAGAAGATGTGGTGGAGAAGGATGTACACTGGTATTTGATGACGTCAGACAGTTACTACAGCAAGCCACAGCGTGAAGAGTATTTTATGGATTCCGGTTATTACAAATTTCACGAGGCGTATCATTTGTTGAAATTTCCAAATGAAAAGCAGATTTTGGAAAGGGCGTACAATGAATATATCGAGATGAAGAAGAGTAATCTTTGGGGAAATCGTAAATAGAGAAAGAGGTTGTTGGAGACGACAGCCTCTTTCGCACTGGAATGTGTTTTTGGGAGATAAGATATGAGGTGGTATAAAAAACTGTACGTAGGGCCGTCGGTTGTGGACAGCAAGAAGATTCAAAAAAAAGCGGCACTTGGTATGGGAATGGTGGGTGTCTACTATATCACCTTGGCATCCCTTCC
>Ga0137308_101013_pt1 | contig 33426 bp, 52 predicted proteins | sample Inofrocosms_June_FD_97181 | JGI IMG/M metagenome (GOLD analysis project Ga0137308, IMG submission 97181) | Mouse cecal microbial communities from Vienna, Austria - N-Acetylneuraminic and N-Acetylglucosamine D2O microcosms_June | ecosystem: Host-associated > Mammals > Digestive system > Large...
AATTCAATATAAAGGATTTTAGTTATGATAATAATGGTAAATTTACTTTATATCAAGAGAGGGATTTGCAAAAGAAACTGAATGATGATATAAATAGCAGTTTACAGCAGTTATCTTATCTTGATTTTACAAATGTAACAGTGGAAGTTAAGCTGGATGATGAGGCAGTAAAATTAGTTGAGTCAGATCGTGAGAAACAAAGAATAATGCATATGACTAAAAATGATTCAGATGTAGAAATATTGAGAAATGAAGAACAAATGAGAGTGGAGGAAAGTTTAAGAAAATTAGACTTGGCTAAATCATTAAGTTTTGCGGAATTAGTCCAGCAGTATGGTGAACTGGCACCAATTATGAAGGAATATTTTGATGGCAAAATAGATGGACAACAGTTAGACCAAAGAATACGTGAGAAGAAAAGAGAAGATATACAATAATAAATCTGTATCTTGTAGATATGAAGCCCACAACAGTTTTTACAGAATATTTAAAACAATAAAAACATTTTTCACAAAAAGTATATAGAGCTGTAATGCAGAAACTGGCTATTTGGTATAATTAAATCAATTTAAAAAATAAATTTATAAACTATTTATTTATGTTACTTGTTGACATTTTAAAGTATAAAAAACGTCATATAGCCTGGCTTCTGTAGTATGCCAATAGTTTGCAAGATAAATATAATAAATAAAAATAATAAGCGGAAGTCTATTATCTATGGTTTTTATAAAATCATTAATGTCTTCCACAGAAAGGCAGATTATAATAATGGAATTATAAAAGTGGTTAGAGGAATATAATATAAAGGAAATGGTAATGAAGGATTTAGAAGTGTATTTGCATGTATATAAAGAAGAAAAAGAAGATTTTAATGAATTATTTAAAGATATGGATTTTGATAAAGTAGAATATGTATTTCATAGTGTTGCTTATGTTATTAATGAGTGGCACCGTGACAAGGATGATATATACAAGTATATTTCAGCAAAGGTAAGACTGGAGTATGATGGAAGAACTTTTGCTGAATATGAATCAATTTATGGTTTAGATGGTGAAGATGATTATTTAAGAATGGTATAATAAAAATTTTACCAAGATTGTAATGCTTTTTGAAAAATTGAGGATTTTTTGTATGTGCAGGGAAGATATTAATGTTTTTATTAGGTACACTGAAATAAGAATTTAAATGAGGTTTTATGAAATAGTGATATTGATATGAAAGCAGAATTGTAGAGGCTCAAAGGTGAGTGTGTTAACGGAAGGTGCTTTACTGGCGATACGTTAGTTTATACAAGGCATGGATATAAAACTATAAAGGAAATACAAAAGGGTGACGAAGTATATTCAAGGAATGCAGAAACTGGTGAAACAGGGTTTAAAGAAGTGGAGGAAGTATTCTGCACAACAGCACATACAATTTACCATGTATGGATAGACGGGAAGGAGGAGATTAAGACAACAGCATACCATCCTGTTTATGTAGAAGGACAGGGATGGGTGACAGCTATTAACCTGCGTGAAGGTGATGCCATAGAAACAATGGACAGGATGGCTTGTATAACTAAGATTGTAAAAGAAAGACATGAAGAGCCAGTACCAGTGTATAACTTCCATGTAAAAGACTGGGCGTCATATTTTGTGGGGGAAGTAAGGATTTATGTACATAATGGTCCTGGGCATAATGGTGGTAATAAAGCTGACTTAGGGAAAAAGTTAGATTATCAGTTTGGAAAAGCAGGAGGAAACAAGCACAATATTGATAGAACTAATGGTTTAAAAGCAGAAATGGATAAATTAGGTTTTGATGATACATTGGAAAACCGTGCTTATTTTGAACAATATTACAATGATGTTTTAAATGATTCAAGTAATATAGCAGGAGTTCCAAAAACAGCATCATATGTGGAAAATGGAGTGACACATTATTATACCGTTACTACTAGAGAAAGTTTTTTGATGGGCAAGCATGGTGGGGCGAAGGTAACTACACATTGGGATGGAAATAGGTTATTAACAATCAAAATATTCTCTGGAAAGCAAACAAGATATAGTCATTAAATTTGGAAAGCAGGTTATTGAGATGAATAAGATTATTAATTTGGAACAAGTGACAGATTATGAGATTTATAATCCAATATTGACATTGAGTGAAGATTTAGATTATGATAATCGTTTTTGTGTAATACATACAAATGCAGGCAATATTGCATTTTCATATTATGATTTGGGAATTGCTCCAGATTATATAATACAAGACACGATATTGTTTTTAAGTTTTGGAAAAAGTTATTATATTCTGGATTTAAAAGAAAAATGTATATTATGCAAATCTGATGAGACATCATCTGTTATTTTCGAAATTATAAAATTTGATGTACAACCTTACATTTTATTGGTAGGAGAAATGTCTTTAATATGTTTTGGGTTAGAAGGAGATTTAATATGGAAAAATAGTTATAGAAATACAATATTTGATTGGTCTGTTACAAATAAAGGAGTTTTAGTGATTTTTGAGAATGATGAAAAATGGTTAATCTCATTAAAAGATGGAAATGGTATCTGTATAGAGTAAAAGTTATTATGGTTATATTTTATGATTTTTGTTATATTATCATGTTAAATCCTTAAAAAATAACTGTATCACTTATTTATCCATGAAGTGGATGCCATGCAGGTGATACAGTTAGTTATTTTTATTACATTACCAGATAAAATAGACTTCTGAGGGTGAAATTTGTAATTAAATATATGAAAGAATAAAAAATTATATTAAATTTAAAGATGCTGGCATACAAAAGAAAAAAATGCTTGAAGAAAATATGAAGAGGAATGGTGGTGTTGTGAAACCAGATGTTTCTGATGATTATTATGATGTACTTGTTAAACCTAAAAAAAGTATGAAAGGCGTTATTCCAGACCCTAGTGAGTGGCAGTTTGACCATATTAAACCAAAGGATAAAGGTGGAACGAATAGCTATTCAAACTGTCAGGATACATCAAGAAAATTATAATAGAGAAAAATGGAATAAATAGGAGAAATTATGAATATAATACTTGATTTTTTAGATTATAATACTCTTTATGAGAGATGTGTTATGGCGTCAATAGCACATGCTGTTATGGTTGGTGAGTATGATTTATTATCTGCTGGGCAATCATGGGATGGTTCTAATTATAATTTTCAGAATATGGAAGGCATAAGAGGTGTAATATCGTTTGCTGAAAATGAATATATATGTACTATTCAAAATAATAATAATATGTATAATGCATATATAGGCAAGCATGTGTCAGAAATTTTGAATGGAGCAGAGGCAAGTATTATTAATTTAGCTAATGAAGAAGCATTACAATATATGTTAATTGACCATAATGGAAAAACAGTTCCTTTTATATCTGCTGCATTTTGGGGAAGTAGAGGTGTTAATTATTCAGTCCAGCCGGAAGAACAAGTGATTAAAATATCTGAAGATACAATTATGCCATTTTTATATAACGAAAATGATGCAAAAATGTATTGGAAAGATTACTATGAAATGACGGAAGAGCAAATTGAATTCACAGAGAAAATATTTAAAAGAAGAATTAATGTAGATGGGAGATTGAATTTGACAGTAGATGAAATAAATAAGTTAAAGGAATGGTTTGATGATATTGATGAATGTATAGAATCATTTCAGGAATTAGAAATTTATTTAATTTCATAAATTATGTTTAAAAGTGGTGCTCTTTAGTATACCAGAAAGTAAATATCTTATTAGAAACTTATTAAGCTAGAGGATATAATGTTCCCCTAGCTTTTTTATTTTATTTGTGAGATAAAAATTTCAGAATATAGCATATCTAATATAGAAATATTTGAAAAGGTAATATTATCCAGATAGTATTCCTTACAGAGGATAAAAACCAGGCATATATGGTGCGGCCTGTAAGAAAAGAGGATACAGACAAGACAGCAAAGCCAGAAGTAAAGTACCTGCGTACACTAAATGGCAAAGAAATCAAGCCTTGCAAGGAAGAAATACTTATTACAGCCAATGATGATATGACTTACATAAAGATACAGGAATATAGCGGAAGTTCCATAAAACTGAATGTTAATATTGACATGAAGGCAAAAATGATAAAAGAGAATTAAGCAGGCATCAAGGGATATAACAGAATGATAAAGCAGGAAGATGTTAATATAGGTTTTCTAAGTGGTATAACATCCCTTGTAAAAGAACATCCAGCTATTATTCATGGTGTCCTGGATGTGACAGATTTAAGCTTGGCATCTACATTCCCTGGTATTGGTGATACAATAGCACTGGCTAAGAAACCGGGAAAGGCTTTAAAAGGTTTAAAGGGCCTAAAAGGTTTAAAAGGGTTCAATGCACTGGACAAAGCAAAGGGTATGAAGTCACTTTTTGGTGCATTTAAAGACAAAGCAAAAACAAGGGCATCAAAAGTAAGGGGCTGGCTGAAAAATCCCAAAGAGGCTTTTAATAATATTAAAAAGAGGTTCAAAGGTGAATGTGTTAACGGAAGGTGCTTTACTGGCAATACGTTAGTTTATACAAGGCATGGATATAAAACTATAAAGGAAATACAAAAGGGTGACGAAGTATATTCAAGGAATGCAGTAACTGGTGAAACAGGATTTAGAGAAGTAGAGGAAGTATTCTGTACAACAGCACATACAATTTACCATGTATGGATAGATGGGAAAGAGGATATTAAAACAACAGCATACCACATCCTGTTTATGTAGAAGGATAGGGATGGGGGACAGCTATTAACCTGCGTGAAGGTGATGCCATAGAAACAATGGACGGGATGACCTGTATAACTAAGATTGTATAAAGAAAGACATGAAGAGCCAGTACCAGTGTATAACTTCCATGTAAAAGAGTGGGCGTCATACTTTGTAGGGGAAGTAAGGGCTTATGTACATAATAGTAGAACAAAAACACATGGAGAAGTTAAAGAAGTTATAAAAGAATTTGATATTGTCAATTATAGTGATAAAATTACAGGAATAAAAAATCATCATGCTGTTTTAGATGTGTGGGCAACTAATAATATAAAAGGATATAAATCAAGAGCAAGTAAATCAACATCTATAGCACTAACTAAAGAACATCATGCAATGACAAAAGCAGTTTATAGAGATTGGCTGTTTGAAAAAACAGGAAAAAAGGTAGGAGGGAAAATTAATTGGAAAAATATATAACTAAGAGAAATACAATCATTATCAGAGAGAATGTTTGATGCAGCAAATGTACCAGTATCAGCAAGAAAAAAATATTATAATGAATTTAATAGTTATATTTATAATTTAAAATAGACAGGAGGTAAAGATGTATATTTTGGAATTAATTAATGAAATTAAAAATTCAAAGGACTGTTTTATTTATCCGCCTTGTGGAATTCCAGTAATAGGTGAAAATGTTAAATTACCAAGTGATTTAAAAAAATTTTATGAAGTATGTGGAGGTATTGATTTGTTCAAAAATAAACAGTATGGATTTGAAATTGTTAAACCTAAAGAATTTGTGCTGGCTAACCCACTTATTATTGGAGAACTTTGTGAAGAAGATATTTCATCAAAATGGTATATTATTTGTAAAGATAGTGAAGATAATTATATTACTATTGATTTATGTAAAGAGAAAAATGGGAGATGTTATGATAGTTTTTGGGATAGGCATGGAGTAGTTGGTGAATGTTCAGTTATTGCAATAAGTTTTACAGAATTAATAGAAAGATTATTTAGAAGCAAGGGTAAAAGTTTATATTGGCTAGACGATAATTTTGAATATATAGGTGATGCATATGATGAACTTTAAAATTAAACTAATGTATTTGATTTTGGCTGATTTTTATTAATAGTATAAGTTTAAAAGTTAAAATATGCATTAAATATTTGCTTGAAAAGTTGTTATGGTAAAATGTTATGAAATATCTGATTATTAATTGTAGCAAATTAAAGATTTGTTTCCAAAGGAAAAAGCAGGATATTATCTTGTTACGGAGTCTTTTTGTAAATTTATATTAAGTTTTGAAAAAAATACAATGGAATTATTTAATATTGATGATATAGAAATTGAGTTTGATGATGATTTTTTGGACTAATAAAATTATATATTTTAAATAACAGTAATTTGAAATGTATTTAAAATGATCTGAAATTGTAAATTATAATGATAAAATTGCAATAATAGAAAACCATTTTTGTACTCTGGAAATACATAATATAAAAAAAGTGTTTGACATATGTAAGCCTAGATACACAAAGTAGTCTGATAATATTGTGATAAAAGAAATAGTTCAGTAAAAAACAAAGTACTTGATAAATGATAAAAAGACTTGGATAAATCTGTTTACATAATATTAAGAAGGGCATACAAGATGGTATGTAGTGTCTGAAAGGTACTCTGTCCAGATAGTATTCCCAACAGAGGATTAGAACCGGATGTATATAGTACAGTCTGTAAAGAAAGAGGATACAGACAAGACAGCAAATCCTGAAGTGAAATACTTAAGGATACCAAATGGCACAGAAATCAAGTCTGGCAAAGAAGACTAGTTGCTTTGCGGTCAGTCCAAGCAACACCGTTTCCTTATAATTATCACTGTTTTTATTAATATCAATTACCATATTCCTTCACTTTCTGACACAAAAAAAGGACTATCATGCTACGGCAATAATCCTTTTTCCTATCCTATTTTGTTTTACTATACTGCTATCACACAGGATTCATTATAAAATGGAATCTTAGAATCATGTGTGACAAACTTCATTCCATCTGCTTTCGCTTGAGCAATCATAATCCGGTCAAAAGGATCATTATGCACCTGATGCTCATTATGGAATACCAGCGTTTCCAATGCCCCTACATGCTTATCTGTAATTGGCAGCATCTGATACCCCATTTTTCTGCAAAGTTCCGATAATTTAGAACCACTGAGCCGGATTTTATCTGGCTTTGACATATATTTGATTGTCGTTTCCCACACAGAGGCAGAACTATAGTAAACATCATTACCTGCATTCATAATCAAAACCTTTGCCTGTTCCGGTAATTTAGGGTTATCATCCAATGCCCACAAAATAATGTGTGTATATAATAACAGCTTCATTCCATCACTCCAAATATTTTAGCAATTTCAGGGTTCATCTCGTCAAAATCATAATCGTCATCATACAGATTCTGCCCTTTGGCAATTCCAATCCTCTTTGTGATTGCCATATCCTTTTTTTCTTTAGTCTCAGGCTGCATGAAACGGTCTATCATTTCTAATAGAAATTGCAGATTTTCTTCCGAAAGCCCACTGATTTTCTGGACAATCTGGTCCTGTAATACTGACATATCAAACACCGCCTTTCCTTCATAGAATTAACTGCTCCGACTGTTTGTCTAAATATATTATACACAAATACAGCAGACTATACAATTACAAATTCCTTTTTCAGATGTTTTGACAGTTTATTTTTCATACTATGGTAATAACGATAAATCTCCACATCTGGTATCCAGATTCCAGCATCATCAATCTTACGGAATACATAATCCAGTACCATATTTTCCATTTGTTTATCCGGTATTTTTCCTGACTCCAGATAACATTTCTGATATGCTTCATACATTCAAAGCTTTCTTACAAGCCTAACACCATACAGGTAAGGCTCTGTGCCCCCTTTCACACTTCCTACGGCCAGGATAATACTGAACGTCATCTCACACAGATAAATCAACGTCTTTGCCCAATCCGCATAATCCTCGGTAAATGCCAACAGCCCCATTGATAAAGGCATTGCAGACGATTATTCCCAGAGCCATTGTTACTGCTTCAAATGTGACGGATAGGAAGTATTTTGCATACTCTATTAAAACAGACTTGTCACCAGTATGTATTGTTGTTCCATATAAGTAATAAATTTTTTACAAAAGTTGTAAATTTTATAAAATATTGATATAATTAAATTGTCTATAAGCTTGTTCTCCTTTGGTAATCTTTTTAATGGTCAGTTAATTCCTAAAATAAGATGGATTAAGCCTGATGATCTTCCTGCTGATGATGGAAACTGGTAGTAAGTAAATGGTTTTCAAATTTATTATTATAAATATTAATTTTTATATTGGTTAATATTTAATAATTATTAATATGTTATATTTTTTAATACCAGCTTACAACTTTTGAACATTATTAATATATATAATATTGGTTTATTTTTAATTTGTGAAATAAGTTTATTGATTTGTTTTACTGGTATTAGAAATAAAAAGGAGGGATTTATGTATAATAGTAAACGTTTTTTTAATAATGATGGTGGTTATAAAGATGGTAATAAGGTTAGTAGTGCGCTGTTTAATGATATCCTTTTTGATGAAGAGTTTATATTACTTGATGAAGTGATAATAGGATGCTGGGGAGACGTATCTAGTGAGAGTTCCCAGAAAATTATTGATAATATTGTGGTAAATAAGGATAGATTTTCAAAAATAAAAAGTTTATTTATTGGTGACATAAATTATTATGAATATCAGGTCTGGGATATTTTGCAAGGAGATTATACAAAATTTTGGGAGGCTATGCCACAACTTGAAAAACTTATAATTAAAGGCAGCCAGAATCTTGTACTTGGAAATATAATACATGTTAATTTAAAACATTTTGAAATTATTTGTGCAGGGCTTCCATCAAGCGTAATAAAGGATATTAAAAAGGCAGAACTTCCAGCCTTAGAAACTCTTTTATTGGATATTGGTATTGATGAATATGGATTTGACGGGGATATGGATAACATAAATAGTTTTCTTGCAGAATCTTATTTTCCAAATCTGAAATGTATTGGGCTTCGTGAGAGTCATTATGAAGATGAAATTGCAGGAATAGTATTTAATAGTAAATATATTTCACAGATAACAACAATTAGTCTGGCAAATGGTTTACTTGGTGACAGGGGAGGCCAGATAGTACTTGATGGGTTAATTAAATATCCTAATATTAAGAAAGTTGACTTACATCACCATTCTATGTCTGCTAATATGTTAGACCAGCTGGAAGAATTTGCGTGCAAAAATAATATTGAAATAGACATTAGTGAATGTCAAAAACCTGATGCAAAAAAAAGAAAATCTAGAAGTAAAATGTAAAAGAGTGGGCGTCATACTTTATAGGGGAAGTAAGGGTTTATGTACATAATGGAAGAGTTCATAAACTATTTAGTAATATAGATGATAAATTTTGATATGTTTAAAGGGTGGTCTGGGCGGACATGGGAAATACTATTCCTTATTAGGATATAAATTTAAGGTTAATATGTTGAGATTGGTTGGTAAAAGAGGAAACGTAGTAAACAAAGTATTTTTCATTTATAGAAAAAGAAATAATAATTTATAAAATTATTTGTTTGGTAATTTTTTAGCATTTTTAACAGAAAGGCAGATATATAAATATGGAATTAAATGTGGATTTAAAAAAAGCAATTAATAACCAGAATATTGAGGAAGCGGAGAGTATTATAAAAAAAGAGTTGGAAATAACCCCTAAAAATATACAATTATGGTTAAAGCTTACTTTAACAGAATTACAATTTCCATTTGAAGACTATGAAAGTGCGTTACAATGTATCAGCCAGATTTATAATATAGATCCTTGTAATATAGATGCAATAATATTAGAAACAGGGATTAGATGGCATAGTTTTGGTTTTATAAATGAAGAACTGTTTAAAAGATTGGTTAAAACTAGTTGTGCTGATGAGAAAAAAGCAGCTATTATTTATTATTTACAATCATTATACTATGAATATGACAAAGATATAAAGAACCAGAAATTATTATTAGAGAAATCTATAGAAATATATGATAGGTTTGTATATCCATACAGGGATTTAGGGGGAATTTTATTAAGTGAATTAAAGTTTAAAGAAGGAAATGAAATGTTGAAAAAGGCCGTTGCCAATGTTAAGAAGGTATTACAAATAGAGGATCCTTATGATTTTACAGATGTTGACGTGTATATAGCAGAATTTATAACGGGTACAGAAATTTCTTATATTAATTTTGAAAGTTTAAAGGAGCAAATTAAAGTTTAATTTTGAAGTTCCATAAAACTGAATGGTAATATTGACATGAAGGCAAAACTGGTTAAAGAGAATTAAACAGGCACAAAGGGTTGTAACAGAAGGATATAGCAGGAGGAGGTGATACAATAGCACTGGCTAAGAAACCGTAAAGTGAGGCATATTACTTCAAAACATAAAAAGAAGTACAAACATAAGACCGGAAAAGAATTGCCATATAGAAAAAAGGCAATGATGTAGGTTAAAAAAAGAATAGGTGTATCTAGATGTCAGCAACCTAAGAAACAGTGGATAGTTGGAGGTGACGCTAGAAGGGCTGGTTATAAATATGCTCAGGATAATCCAACAGGTTATGGAAGATATTATGAGTATGATACTCCAGATGGTATAAGGGTAGTGGTTGATCATACTAGCAATAAAGAGAAAGGGCTTCATTTTCATACAGGACAACCTAAAGGAAAGAAAAATATCAATTCACATACATATGATTTTAAAAAAGAAAAGTATCTTAATATAAGATTAGATGGCGAAGCAAAAGATAGGTATTATCATATTTATTATAGAAAAGGTAAAAAATAAGGAATAAGGATATATTAATATGGATAAAGAACAACTAGATAGAAAACAGGTACTAATGAATAGAAGACGATTTTGAATATTGTGTAATATGGTTATAAAATGCTTGTGCCCAAAATGTTGAATAAATGTGTACTAAAAATAAATGTATTTATATAGTATATATTTACTTTGCGTGATAAAATTTTTTGTTAATACGTTATTTTGTGCAAATTTTTATGTCTTGAATAAAGAGAGGAATGATAAAAATTATGGAAGAAATTGAAAAAAAATTAGAAGAAATTCTAGATAAGGAAATTTTTAATAGCAGTAATAGTTTGTCAGATGAAGAAGTAAGTGCTTTTGAAGATGAATATAATATAAAACTTCCTAAAGAATATAAATTTTTTTTAATGAACTATATGGAAGGATACATTAATGATGATTATAGATTTCCAATAATTGAGAAATCAGTAATTACACCTGTAGATGGTTTTTGTAGTATTGATTTTTTATATGTTGGCAATTTTATAAAGGAAGCTAAGAAATATATATTTAATTATGGAAGGGAAAACCTTCCTATCGGTGTTTCTGTCTCAGGTGATTTACTTTGTATGGGAATGCAAGAAGAACGGTATGGCAAGATTTATTATTGGTATCATGAAGATGAAAGTGAGGGGGAAGGATATTATTTTGTTGCTGAGTCTTTTGGTAAATTTATATTAAGTTTTGAAAAAAAACCAATGGAATTATCTAATATTGATGATATAGAAATTGAACTTGATGATGCTATTTTGGACTAATAAAATTATATATTTTAAATAACAATAATTTGAAATGTATTTAAAATGATCTGAAATTGTAAATTATAAAATTACAATAACAGAAAACCATATTTATATTCTAAAAATACATAATATAAAAAAGTATTAATATGTGTAAGTTTAAATGTGTAAAAATAACTTAATAGTATTGTGATACAAGAAATAATTAATTCAGGAAAAATGAAATATGTATATAAAAGCACTATACAAAAGAATGGTGATATATTAAAATATATAAAGGAGATGGATTAGTGGTTGCAACAAAATTAAATGAGGAATGGATTACATTATTAGAAGATGGTAAAGGTATGGTAATACAATTTGAGCAATTTAAAATAGGAAAATAATAATTGTAAAACTGTGAATTTTCTGTTTTATTTATTATAATAGTACAAATGTAAAGGGTAGTGAAATATATGGAAATAAAAAATGAAATTTCTCAATTTTATAATAGAGAATTAGTATGTATTTGGTCATTTCCAATTGATGAAGGGATTGATAATGAATTAATTCTTGATACTGGTTGTGTTTATTTTGAAATTGGTGATAAATATTTAAAATTATGTGATATTGAGAGTGAGGGAAAAATAGAAATTACAATAAAAGATAATATTGATTATATTACAGATTTGGATGTAGCTTATAAAATTGATTTAAGAAATTTTATTATAAATTATCCAGAAGCTGGTTATTATGTTGAAAAAATTGGTAGTATTAATCAAAAAATTAATAAGAAAAGTATTGTATGTGATGCAATACAAATTAATACATATACTGAAAATTATGGAAAGCAAAATATTTTTATACATTCAGGAATAAATGGATTAAGAATTGGAGAAATGGTTAAAAAAAATGATTGGATTAATAATTGGTATATTCCAATGTATGGTAATGAAATTATTGAAAATTGGTTTGTTTAAAAGGGTTTGGCTGAATTTGAAGGGAGCTAAAAAAGTTCAATTACATAAATATGTTGGAGATGCTATTAGATATTAAAAAAATGGTAAATGTACTATTTTAGCACCTGATAAAACTATTATATCTTATAGGAAGGTAAGGTAAAAGTCTTGGATTGGAAAAATATAAAAATTGAGGGAATAGCTAATATTGAAAAATGTGTTGGTGAGTTTAATGTTGGTGAATTATTAAAGACTCCATATAGTAAATTTAAGGTTAAAATTTTTGAAAGCCAGAAAGGAGTATATACAGGATATACAAATCTTTTAATAAATGATGACCCAGGAACAGGCTCTGGTAAGAGTGTGGAAGATGCGTTAAAAGAAACAATAGAGAATTTTTTAGAAATGATTAATGAGAACCAGTGTGACAGTGAAGAAGACTTTAATTGTGCGGACCCTTTTGATTTTTAGATTGTCTGGGTAATAGTTTTTGGAAATAGTATTATAATAAGGGTTTTTTAATATATATCCATAATATCTATTTAGAATTAATAATCAAGTGGATATTTATGATTTGCCATGCTGCTTGGTTATAATATAATTTCTATGTAAAAAACTGGATATTATACTTTGTGGGAAAAAAGGTGATATTGTCCGGATAATATTCATAAAAAAGATGAGAACCAGGCATATGTAGAGAAGTCTGTAAGGAATGAGTCTATATAATTATGAAAGGTTGACATTATATATACACGTCATTCATTTCTTCTGCTTCTGTGGTATGCCAGCACCCTAAGAGGAAAGTATTGCATATAAAAAATAGGCGGAAGATTATTAGAATAAAGGTTTTATAATACTATTGGTACTTTTTGTAGAAAGGTGGTTTATAATTATGAAAATTAAAAATATTACCTATCCAACAAGATTAGAAGAAATTCCAGATACATTTAATGATAATATTGATATTTTTGTGGAAACTACTGAGGGAATGCATTTTACATTGACAGTATGTACGCCATTATTTTATTTTGATTATATGGATAAGGAAAATTTAAATTATGTTCCGGTTGGAACACCTGATGTTATTGTAAGGGAACTAACGTATGATAATATCCGTAAAGCATTAGAAAGTTTTTGTGAAAATGATGGTTATTTTATGAAAATATATTTTCTCTCAGGTGATCATGATGGTGCTTTTTCAGAACAGAATTTAAATCAAATAATAGAAAAGTTTAATAAATGTTATTATGAGAATGAATAAATTAATAAAACATATTTGTTTTAATGAATCTGCTATCATCCTATTGGAAGATTGTAATATAAATAAAAATATTATAAATTGAAAAAGTTTACATAAGTTAGGAAGGGTTTTTGTTATGGAAATTAAAAGTATTATTTATTTAACACAATTAGAAAAAATTCCAGATATATCAAATGGTAAAGTTAATGTCAGAGTAGAAACAACTGAAGGAATGTATCTTACTATGACAATATGTACACCATTATTTTATTTTAGTTACATGGAAAAACTTGGTTTAAATTTTGTTCCAGCTTCAGCCCCAGATGTTATTGTAAGGGAATTAACGTATGATAATATTCATAAAGCATTAGAAGCATTTTGTGAAAATGATGGTTACTGGATGAAGCTGTTTTTTATTTCGGGTAACAGTGAAATTGTTTTTTCAAAGCAAAGTTTAGATGAAATGATAAAAGAAGCTAATAAATGGTATTATGAAGATTGTTAAATAGAAGATATAAAGTTGTTTTTATATTGTAGTTTATTGATATAAACAATTTCTTTGTAACAAATAGTAACATACAGGATATTTTTGTGCATAATGAATTGATGTAAATATATTTCAGATCAGGATATTAATTTTTTTTGAAAGGTTGTCCGAAAATTTAAATTATGAAAATTTTTTTCAACTTAATAATTAAGAAGCAAGATTGAATGGCCAAGGAAAAAGTTATAAAACGTAACAGGTATGGATGCTATGTATTCAATTCATCCAAAGAAAGATAATGTAATTAGAATTTTTTTTAGTAATACAAGAGGTAAGTAATTTGAAATTGGACATAAAACAAATAAATAATTTATGTATAGGAGTTAAACTTGCTACAGAATTAAAATCAATTAACTTTAATTTAAGAAAATTTTTAACTATCCAAGGTTATAGTTATGGTGTTAATGGAGAGATAATTGAACTTAAAAAAGTTCTAAATAATAATACTTTAAATAATATATATTTTGAATTACGATGTTATGAAATATCTGTTGATTATTATATTAATCATTGGGATGTAACGGAAGACGGTTTATCAAGTCAAATTTATAAGGATGATATAAAAGGAATAGATGCATTGGAATTAGAATTAAAGCATTATATAGACGATTTTTCGGTTTTGAAACCAGAATGGTATTGTGAAAATTTGCTATAAAATTATACAGGAAATACAGAAGGGTGACGAAGTATATTCAAGGAATATGGAGGTTAAGATAAAAATGAAACATATAATGATTGAAGCGGAATGTATTTATAATTTAGAAGAGGATAAGGATGATAATATTCCAAAATGTTGTAAATTTGGTATTGGTAATATAAATGTAAATTGTTTAATGAATGAAGAAAAAATAAACAGTATTTGTCCATATTTGATTTTTGGTAAAGCAAGCTCTACTCTAGCTTTAACAGATAGAAATGGAGAAGTTATAAATGCTACTACTTTTTGGGATGATTTAAAATTATCTGAAGAGGAATGGATTATGAAAGAAGAAGAATGGATTAAAAAAAGTAATAATATATTAGAAAAAATTGATAACATGTAATTAAAAAATTATAAGATAAAATATATTTTAGAATTAATTGATGAAAGTAAAAAATCAAAGGAATGTTTTGTTTATCCGGCTTGTGGGATTCCAATAATAGGTGAAAATGTTAAATTACCAAGTGATTTAAAAAAAATTTATGAAGTATGTGTAGATATTTATTTGTTTAAAAATAAAAAGTATGGATTTGAAATTGTTAAACCTAAAGAATTTATGCTGTTATTAAAGGAAGCCGGATATGATAGAAATGTAATTAATGCATAGTTAAAAGAGTTAATAAAACAAAATAAAGTGTTAGAAGGATTTGAGAAATGATTACAAGAACAGAGGCATTTTCTTTTTAAAAAAAACATCAGCCAATGCCAAATGATGATAAATTGAAAGAAAGTGAGATAAAGAGATATGAAGAAGTTAGGGAATATTTTATTAATAACCCCGATGAAAAATGTATTCCATTATTTTTAAATTCATTTGGAGGAAAAGATGGGTTTGGTGTATATCAGATGGTGGAGGATGTTATATTAATGTATGATAGTAAAAAAGTATTACCACATTTATTAAAAACATTCTATAGTATATATGAAGGTGTGAAATATTGGGGAATACAAATTTCATCAAATTTTCCATCAGAGTGTTTGTTTAATCCATTAGTTGGTTTATTACAATCAGAGGATGAAAATATTAAATTAGTAACAATAACTGCAATAGCACAATTAGCATTAAATAATATAAAGAAAAAACAAGTAGTTTATGTCCTGGAAAAAGAATGTAGAAAAATACTAGATGAGTATGTAAAAGAATTTACAAAGGAAGTATTATTAGATATACAGAATAGTACTTTATAAATGTTTTTGTAAATTATACTATATTTTCTGTTCATAAGGTTTAGTTCTAAATGCATAAGATGCGTTAGAAGAAACAATAAAAATAATTCAGAAATTCCAGAAGAATTACAGCCTAGGTATGTATGGTGTATATCCCAAGAAGAGAATTTATGCAGACAAGTAGAAATACCTATTACATAGAATAATAGTACAGATAAATTGAAAAGAGTGGAAAATATATGAGTTTTGTAAAAAAAATTTAAAGAACTGTTATTAACTATCTATGACTTAATTTTCATTATAGAAGGAGTAGTAAGAGTGAAAGATTTTTTAAATCTTTCACTTTGCAAGTTTGTGTCTGCGCTGCATCCACAAACTTGGAATGTGAAAAAAGCAGCGCAGAAATGAGGAAAAATATGAAAAAAGTTATTTTTGAAGATCCATGTGGAAATAAAGAAAGTGTAACTGATATTAAGTTGTTAAAAAAATTATTAATTGACGAATTTAATACATATTGGATGCGTGGGAGTGTAGAAGGAATTTTTGATTTTTATGACAATGATGAGAAAATATCAACATTAATAGTGGCTCCCAATACGGAATACGGTCTGTATTTACATTTTATAGATAATATTAGTGATACTGATTTATTATCTTTAAATGATGAGGATGCATTGTATGAAGTAGCAGAAACAGCGGATGAGCTTTATGTATCAGTAGGATTATTTTTACCCGTGGAATTAGCATGGGAGGGAATAGTATATTTTATAGAAAATGGCAAGACATCTCCTAAAATAAGATGGATTACACCTGATGTTCTTCCTGATGATGGTGGAAACTGGTACTAAGTAAATGAATGGAGAATCCCAAAAACTATTTTTACAGAAATGTGGGTTTATAAATATGGATTTAATAAATCTAATTAATAAGTATAAAAATGAAATTTTGGATGATAGTATTCTTATAGAATATGATTTGTTTTTTAATAATTTATTTAAAGAAAATTGCAAATTTGTATTTGACGATGATAAAGAACTAAAGGAATTAAATGATGTAATTCTAAAGATAAAGAAAATAGATAAAAATGCAGAAATATATGTGAATACATATGGAATAAATTTTAAGAATAAAAAGATATTTATTTATGCAGATACATTGTGGATTGATACAGTAGTTAAATTAAATGAAATATTTAATATTTTTAGAGTTTTTTCTAAAATAGAACCAAGCAGTATTGTGTCATTAGATATAGATGAAACAATAGATGGAACTGTATCATTGGTATTCTCACTAGATGGCAAGATAGAAGATTATGAGTCATTTATTAGAAATAGAAGATTAAGTAAAATTAAGAGTTTATATTGGGATTAATAGTATATTTATTGGAAAATATCAGTTTACAACTTTTATAAATGAAATTCCTGTTGCGTAACCAGTTATTTTAAGGTATTCATAATAGCAGTTGGTTTCATAGTGTTTTCGATATTATCCGGGAAAAATGGTATAAAATACCTGCTTTCTAATTTGATTACTAAGAGCAAACTGGAAATTTTTACACTATCTGTTACAGAAGAAGATGGTATTTTTCTTTCTTGAAAAGTTGTAAAGTGGTGTATTATAAAGTGTTTTTAAGAGAATAAATGGGAGATAGAAATGAGTATTAGTTTTGAAATATTTCCAACAACTAAAAAGATTCCTAAATGTGAAGAAGTCAATGAATATTCAATTAATTTATTTAATGGATTTATTCAAAATGAAAATATAGTATATGATATTAAATGTAAAGTAACAGAGGTGTCATTTGATAGTAAAAAATGTAAAAAACCTGTATTTTTAACTTCAAATGAGGAAAAATATACAATATTTAATATAAATGAAGAAGGTGAAATATATGTATTTTATGATAAAATAGAAAAAATAGATGAGGAATTTTGGAATGAAGAAATAAAAATAAATGAAAATGCTAGATTTATGGAGAAAAAAATATGGGATAGTTTGAAAACAGGCTATTCATGGAGAGTTAAAAGGACAATGGGGCAGCCAGCTGTAGTTAACTTATATTATGGTTATTTAGCTATAGCTATAGCTGTTTTAACAGAAGGAATACTATATTCAGATGATGGTGCATGGGATTATGAATGTTTTCCTATTGAAGGTAAATCCTTTGAAAAAGAATATTTAAATCTTGATAAATTAAATAATATAACATTAAAACATAGTATTGAAAGTTGTTTATTTAGCTTAAAGAATTAATTGTTTGAAAAGTTTTTAAAAAGACATAATATACATGAAATCAAAACAACAGCATACCATACTGTTTACAGTAGAAGGACAAGTATTTTGGTTCTGGCAATTCCAAATGTTTACCCATGTAAAGGCATGTTTACAACATGCTTATATGCGCATTACGCTTGGATGATGAACCTCAAAATTAATAAACTCCAAGGGGGAGTATTTAAATTTAAAGGATTTGTTAACAAATAAAAGGAGATTAAATAATGAGTATAAATAATGAAATTTTTGGAGAATTGGAATATGATTATATATGGTATAAGGATATGGAAATTGAGTTCTTAGGTAAAAAGAATAAAATAGTTCTTATGGTTGATGGAGATGAAGATGGAGAATTTGAGGAGGAACAATATATTGCATATAAAATTTTAATGGAGAAATGGAATGGGTTGCAAGATATATTGTTACAAGAAATTTTAAATTATTATAATGTAATAAGACATGAATTGGGTTATGACATTGAAATAAATGAGGAATATCCTTTGATTGAAACAATACAAGAATTAGTTAAGAATATAAAATTAGCTGGAATTGTTATTCCATATTCAGGAGCTTATGATGGAAGAGAGTGTGGGATAACTTTTGATTGTACATGGGACGATGAAAATGGTATAGGAGTTTGTCTTGTTGATGAGAAAGTAGTAGAAATAGGATATCAGGATATTGTAATGTAGAAGCAGAATACATAAACTTATTATTTGTAGAAGCAGTGTAAAAAAGTATGTTTGTAGATTTCACAACTATTGATATATGTGACGGTCATAGGATATAGAAGCACAGGGTATTTAAAGATATTGCACAAAGAGGTAAAAGTCTGGCAGGCAGATATGGGCTAATGTTAGAGATAATGAAAAAGGAGATTAAAATGACAATAAAGGAAGCATATATGGCAATGCAATATTTTTTAGAGCAGTTTTATGACAGGACAGGTTCAGATGACGTTGGAGGGTTATTGGGAGATATGCTTTTAACAGACAATGAAGAAACAATGGATTCTGGAATATGGAATGATTGGATAGAAGCTGTTAAGAAGGTTAAATCAGAACAGTAAAGTATTTTTATTAAAATACATACTTATATGTTTTAATACCTGGTATTGGTGATAAAATAGCACTGGCTAAGAAATCAAGAAAAGTTTTAAAAGGTTTAAAGAAGTTGAAAAAGTATTCTGCATAATATATGCTGCATCTTAAGGAGTATAAAAGTATACTGGATTTATGGAATTAGGAGGCAATAAATGAAAGAAGAAAAAAGAAAAAAATACCAGTTGCTTAAAGAAAAGAATCAATTAAGGGTGCAAGAGTTAAATTGGAAGAAAAATATTTTATTTAAAGAATGTATAAATTTATTAAATGAGTGCAGTATACTTTCTTTAGAAGAGTCAGAAGTTTTATTTGGCAAGATAAAGAATAATTTTCCATTTACATATTATGGTTGTATTGATTGGAATAGTATAAATTTTTGTGTTACAATAAATGATATTTATGATATATACAATATTTTTAAGGATTATTATGAATATTATATTATTTGGGACCAGAAAGATATACCATGTGTTAGTTGTAAATTAGCAGCAATTATTGAGAATATAGATGATATATTAGCTGTATCTTTTGATACATGGATATTATCAAAAGATACTAAGGAAGTAATTGAGTTTTATCACGAGGGAACAATTGTTTATGGAAAAATAGAATAGAATTTATAATAGATTATAATATACCAGATAAAAGACATTAGAAAGGCTAAATATATATGTTGGATAAAAGATATTATGAAGGATATGAAGGGGAAGGAGAAGTGAAAGTATGGAGTGAGGAAAATGGCAATCAGGATGGTATAGTTATTTGGATTGGCTTTTTTGATACAATTTTAGAAGGGTGTTTTAGCCAGGAATTCCAGAAAAATGGAATTATTGAATGTTATTTTAATCAAGATGGATTTTATGATAATAGATGGGAGATGAAATATCCAAATATTGTACTAAAAGAATTAAAAAGTTTTAATGAGAAATTATTATATAAAATAGATGAAGAAATTATCAAAGAATCTAAGGAAGTTATTGAGCAATTAATTTTTTTTATTAATATAGCTATTAAAAATGAAAGAATTATATATGTTGAATATAATTAAAAGATAACAGTATTGCTTGCTGTTAACAAAGTGAATAGATAGGCAATGTAATTATTTTAGTTTATTACCAGAGGAAATGTACTGCTGATGGTGAAATTGGAATTAAAAAATGGTAAGTATATTATTTGGGTATCTGATAAAGCTATTATATCTTATGAAAATGTAATGTGAAAATAATGGATTGGAGAAATATAAAAATTGAATGAATAGCTAATATTAAAAAATAAGGCTACTGCAATCCCACTGGCTTTAGACAATGGGTAGTTCACAGAGGAGTGTAGATTAATATGGTTAAAAAATATCCTTGTCCATGTTGTGGATTTTATACATACAAAGTTCCTGCAAATGAGGATTGTGGTTTTATTTGTCCTGTTTGTTTTTGGGAAAATGATTCATTTATTATTTCTGATGAAGAGCCAAGCTGTTCTAATGGAGGAATTACATTAAATAAAGCAAGGGAAAATTATTCAGTTTTTGGGGCATGCAGCAGAGATATGATTGAGTATGTACGTCCACCAAAGCAAGAGGAGTTAGGATAAATAAGATATGAAGGATTGGCATTAATATATAATTTTCATGTAAAAAACTGTATATTATATTTTGTGGAAAAAAGGTGTTATGTATTAGTCTGATATCAGTATGGCATTATTAAATATTTACATGTAAAGATTATGTGAAGAAAATTATTCAGATACGGCTTGTTTTTCTATTATTTTATGTTTTGGTTAAAGCAGAAGGAGTGGTATAAAAATGAGTCAATTTCCTAAAATTAAAGTAGATTTTGTAATAGAAGGAAAAAATTTAGACATAGAAAAATTAACAAAAATGATAAATATATTTCCAACCAGAACTAGAAATATAGATGACTGGCCGGAAACAGTAAAAAATAGTCCAGAAATTCCAGAAGAATTACAACCCAGGTATGTATGGTGTATATCCCAAGAAGAGAATTTATGCAAACAAGTAGAAATACCTATTAATAGAATAATAGTCCAGATAAAGGGAAAAGAACGGGAAATATATGAGTTTTGTAAAAAAAACAATTTAAAGAAAAGTTTGTGTATTACAGTTCACGCAGAAACAATGTATTTGCCAGAAATAGTTCTTTCTTCTTTTACCATATCTTATTTTGGAAAATTAGAAACAGAAATAGGTTTTGATATATATGCATATTAGGTTGAAAAAAGTTTTAAATGTTTTAAAAGAGGTGTGGATAAATAGAAATTATAAATATGCTGTTCGTGTAAAAAGTAGTCAAGCGGATATTGGCAATCCGTTTCGCTACTTGCTTATAACCTCATTGCCACTTTGCGGCAGTTTGCAGGAATCTAGCTGCTAGACTAAGTAAGCCCTGGTAAATCCAACCCACCGCTTAAGAAGTGGGTATTTTAAAGGGCTTACTTAATGAGGTTAAACTATCTAATATGGGCAGTAAAATATTATAGGATAGATTAAATAAAGCAAATTCTAATATTGATAAAATAGATAAATTATTTAAACTATTTGTAGGTATAAAATAATGTTGGATAATAGAAAGCTTAAAGATATATATAAATGTGAAAGTATCAAAACAGAAGGAGAAATATATCCGTTGCAGAAGTGGTATAACGGTTTAATAGAAAAAACGATTTCAGAAATAGAAATAGCCGATGTCCTGAGAATGATTAGACAAAAACAATTTATGGATATTGCAATTTTTAAAGCTGTGTATTATTTGGAAAAAAATCCTTTTTCAGGAGAATTATATGAAGGAGAACTTTTGGAAAAATTATCTACAGTAAATAAAAATGAGATAATAAAATATAAGAATGAGATTATTACAATATTATTGGATTCATTAGAAAAAAATAAGAAATATGAATGGCTGGAGGAAGAAGAAAGAGAAGAATTTAAGGATATAATAGGTAACTTTTATATGAAGTTATTGTGAATCAGATAATATATAATCATTTATTATTTTTATCTATATGGAAATAAATTTAATAAAATAAATATAATTATAAATTATGTACTTTTTAGAAAGACAGTTTTACTAGATAGTAAAAATACGATATATATAACATATACAATGAGGCTGGTATTATCGCAGTATACAAAGCATAGACACCACGATATAAAAAACAATAAATGCTGTAAAAGGTGGATTAAAAAGAACTTGCAGATATGTGTAGAAAATCAAAAATAAACATAGTAAAACTGAAAAAGAGGAAAGTAAGGAAAAATATTTAAAAAATGAAAATATTTATTAATAGAATCTTAGATAAACAGATATATTTTTCTACAGATTATGGGGAGGGAAGAGGAATATGGAAAGAAGACACCAGACCATTTCAAAAAGAATATTTTGTGGAATTTGATATTAGTAAATTATATAGTTATAAAGAATTAATTATAAGTAAAACTGAAGAATATAAAATAGGGATATATGATAATAAAATTAATCTTACATTACTATTAACAGGATATGATGAATATGGGTGTGCTACTTTTCAATTTGGTAATTCAATTATAGAAATAGAAACTAATTATGATAACCGAATTTTAGCATTAATAGGTAAATATATAGTAATATTAGTAGAAAATCTGGATATTTACGATGAAAACTTATAAATGTTAATTAATATGGAGAAATGTGGAACAATTGTAAAACAGGATATCCATTAAGCATTAAAAGGATAACAGGTAGATGACAGCAGGTGTAAGTAGTTCTTACATAGGTTTAAAAGCAAGGTATTGAGAGGAAATAGAAAATTGGAATATTTAAACCGGAGAGAACAAATAATTATTAAACAAAATAAAAGAAAAGAACAAATAATGATAAACAGTTTAAATGATTTGCATTTTCGTAGTTTTGTAGATGAAGAAACAAAAAATAGAATAAGAGTTGTTTTACAATATGTAAATACTTATAATGCAAAACCAGAGAAAATTATATTTAAAGAAAATGAAGACGGAATAAATATAGAAAATTTAAAAAATATAGTAGAAAAAATCCAAAATAATGGAAAATGGTTAATTCCATCTCCTGTAGACATAAGTAGTAAGTGGTATGAAGTAGAAGTTTTTGATATTAACTTGGCAATTAGAGAATTATTTAAGTTATATGGAGAGGATTTTTTTACTATTGTATTGAAAGATGAAATGGTTTTAATTGATGTGTTCTGGGATGAGGAATATAAAGGCATACATAGTCCATTGGGTATATATTGCATATTCATTAAAAATATATAAAAAATGAAAGTTGGTTAAAGTGACACTTAGAATAAAAAATACATAGTAAAAAGCAGGTTATTAAAGGAGCAGAATTTTAATGATAAATAATAGTTCCAAGTGGTCTATGGAATTTACTAATGATGAAATTAAACGTTATTTAACTGATAAAACAAAAGAGTGGGCGGAAGTTTGTTATTTGGTAGATGATATATATGTAGAAGAAAATTGTAAAGATAACTTTGATTATATTACATTTGATGGTACTAAACAAAACTTTTACATAAGCTTTTATGGTACACAGACAGCAATATTTTTTAATAATAATGAAATTATGTTTATTGATGATGATGAAAAAGAACATTATACCTCAAGTGATGTATTTGATAATGTGGTTTATGAAGGAAAGCTGAATGATAAATCACATAAACAAATATTAGAACTTATATTGAAATTTGTTAACTTGCTTCATGGTGTAACAGATATTGAAATAAAACAAGAAGTGTTAATTCCGGATAGCTTGGAGTCTTATGGTAAAAATAATTATATTATAAATATAAATAATCCTTTAGTGGCTAGTGGCAAATATATATTTGAAAATATTGAAATAAATATTAGATAGGGCTAGGGCATGTTTGAAAATTCATTCTCACGGTTTGTGTTTCCTTTTTGATAAAAGTAAGAGTATAATAATTTTTATTAAGAAGTAGTATTTTCATTCAAAAATAATATAAAAAATGATGTATTTGAGATTGGAATTATAGATTTAAGGAGAATTTATGGATAACATTAATATTTTTCTAAGTAAAACAGAGAGTATGAGAAATGGATATTTGAAAATGCTGGATAGAGCAGATTTAGATTTCAAGGGAAAATGGTTAAAGCATTTCGGGTTTTTACCAAATTTTTTTAAAGAAATTTATAGTGTTTGTAATGGTACTAAACCAGAAATAAATGAACAAGTATTTTTTGATTTTATTCCTGGATTCCGTTTAATGCAAGTAGATGAGATAATTGAAAAATATGAAAAAGAATTCATAAATAATATAGAATTCAAAATAATTATTCCTTTCTTAGCTGATTATGCCAGTAATTATTATGCCTATGCAATAAAAAGTGATATTGAATGTATAGTTCTGGTTGAAGATGATGAAATAGAAATTATACATTATGATATTAGTTCATTTTGGAAAACAATAATAGCTTTTTATGATGAAGATGTTTATTATTTGGATGAAGATGGGTATCTGTCATATGATTTTGAAAAAGAATGCTATGTTGGAAGAAAATATAATAGTGAAATAGACTATTGGAAGTAAAATATAAGTATTTAGTATATTTTAAAACAGCTGTTTTGGTATGGTGTTATATAAGCCGGTATCCTATTATTTAAGAGGGCAGTTAAACATAAGGTTTTATGATATTAATATTTTTTGTACAAATAACTTTTTTATGTTAATACGTTTGAAAAAATGATATAATAAAATATGAAAGGGTATTTATTATATATGGAGGTCTTTTTATGGATATGGACGAAATGATAAGGGAGATAAGCAAATATCCAAATGGTACATATTTAAAATTGGAATGGGAAGACGGACAGTTAGTGTTAGAGGGAATAATAGATACAATTTATGAAACTGATAATAGATTAGATGAAGAAGACATTAGATATAGGGAGTTTTATGCTTGTGCAGTTAAAATAAAAAAAATTATTCAAAATTTAAAAGATAAAGATTGTAATATAAATGATTTAATTGAAATATCTGTAGAGAACCAGCCAGCTTTAATTACATTATATGATGGAAGTATTGTATGGAAAAAATAATTGGAATATGTTAATGGCAGGTTCTTTACTGATTTAAATATATTTAAAATAATTTTATAATGATAAAGTTAAAATAATGGAAATTAATTTTTATAGATGGAAAATCAAATTTTATATTATAGATATAAATGTAATTATATTTAGAAGGAGTTTATATGTTTTTAAAACTAATAAATAATATAAAAAATAATAAAATATTTGATAAGGCCTATTTACAAAATATTGATATAAGCAGTTTTTTGGATATGAGGGATGAAAAAGAATTTGATGATGAATGGATAAGGGTTTTTGATTACTTTGAAGATATTTTAATAGAAGAAAGCTATTTACTTGAGATAGATAAAGTTAGAGAATGTGTTTATTTAAAAGTTTATGAATATACAAATGATTGTGATATTGCAGCATGTATTTCAGATGATTTTGAAATAATGTGCAAAGCATATATTTTAGATTATAATGATAATTGGCTTAACCAGCTAATTAATATTTATACTATTAAACAAGTGCCAGCAGGAAAATTGAATGTTGCGTGCGAAGATATTAAGACAGAATTTGAAAAAATGTTATTTTAAATATGGATTACACAGAAATTTAAAAGTATATTATTATTAATAAATCTTTGGAGTATAAAATGGTTTATATTAATGTATTTATATATTACATATTTGTTTTGTGTAATAAAAATTTCACTAATTAATTTTTATAAATAGTTTATACAGCTGGTCTGAAATAAATATTAGAATTCAGGATGTAGAGGTGATAATAAGTGTTAAATATAATTGAACGTGGTATCCAGATGGGAGTAAACAAAAAAGTTAAAAAAGGACAAAAGTATTTTTGGTATGAATATGCTGTACAGAAAAAAGAAAATATATATTATGTTTACGAATATGAAATTGCAGAAGAAAATATGGATATGGACGTATGTGAATATGAAAATATATATAAATATTTATCCTTAGATGATGTTATAAATAATTTTCCAGACAAGTATGGGATTCATTTTGAAGAAATTCATCCACTTAAAGGACAGAGAATATTTGATGTTGATTTCTATATAGATGATTAGAGAAATATGTAATGAAATAGTAATAAATTTAAAGTAATGAGGTTGATAGTAGTAATTATTTTGATATATTTTATAGTAAGACTAAGTTTTGTTATGAAGATTAAATTAAATTTATTGTTAAAATGATTTGATGATATTTATTGAAAAAATATTGGTTATTATATAAACAATATTTTAAAATTAAAAGGTATGAAAAGTGTTACCACGGAACCTGATGAATGGAATTATTACTATAATTATGTTAAAAGATACAGATTGGCATATAGTTATTAAAATTGTTAAATCATATCAAAAGATATAATAGAATAAACAGGAGCAGAATAATTATGAATACTATATTTGAGTTTTTAGATTATAATACTCTTTATAACAGATGTGTGATGGCATCAGTAGCGCATGCAGTTATGGCCGGAGAATATGGCTTTTTATCTGCTGGACAATCATGGGATGCTTCTAATTATAATTTTCAGGATATGGAAGGTGTAAGAGGCGTAATATCTTTTGCAGAAGATAAGTATATATGTGTTATTCAAAATAATAATATATACGAGCCATATACAGACCAGCATGTATCAGAAATTTTAAATGGAGCAGATGCAAGGATTATTGATTTAGCCAATAAAGAAGCATTACAATATATGTTAATTGAACATAATGGAAAAATAGTTCCGTTTATATCCGCTGCATTCTGGGGGAGTGGAGGTATGAATTATTCTGCCCAGTCAGAAGAACAAATACTTAGAATTTCTGAGAACATAATTATGCCATTTTTATATAGTGAAAATGATGCAAAAATGTATTGGAAAGATTATTATGAAATGACAGAAGAACAGACCAGATTAACAGAAGAGATATTTAATAGAAGAATTAATACAGATGGGAAATTGGTTCTGGCAGTAGATGAAATAAATAAGTTAAAGGAATGGTTTGGCGATATTGGAGAATGTATAGAATCATTTCAAGAATTAGAAATTTATTTAGCTTCTTAAATTATGTTTATACTATTTAGTTTTCTTAGTATTCTAAATTTTTATAATGGTTGATGTTTGAAACGGCAGAATAAAAAAGGGGTTTAAAATAATAATAGAAGAAGCATATGTGGAAAAATGATTTATGAAAGTTTTGGCAAAGGAACAAATTAAATAGTTTTGGGAGGTATTCATAGTGGAATTAGAAAAGTGGTTAGAGAAACATAATATAAAAGAGATGGTAATGAAAGATTTAGAATTTTATATGTGCGGATATAAGGAGGAGGAAGAAGAAGATTTTAACGAATTATTTAAAGATATGGATTTAGATAAAGTAGAATATGTATTTCATAGTGTTGCCTATGTTATTAATGAATGGCACCGTGAAGAGGATGATATATATAAGTATATTTCAGCAAAGGTAAGGCTGGAATATGATGACATGACTTTTGCAGAATATTCAGCATTTTATGGGTTAGATGGTAAAATAGAAGATGATTATTTACTAAAAGTATAATAAATGTTTTGCAGTAATACACTGGATAATTATATTTGACTTTTTTGTAGTTGAAGATATTAAATAAGGGTAAAAGAAATGATATTTAAAGAATTAACAAAAATAGTAGCTGATAATAATTTAATAGAGAGAAGTAAGGAAACATTTTGGGAGGTACTTAAGGCTTATCAAGAAGAAGATCCAGAAGAATTTATTGAAAATTTTGATAATTATAACAAAAGCAATGTTAGCATTGAAATAAATAATGTATCATTTTTAATACATAACTGGCCTTCGGATGACCATTGCTGTGTGTTAGTTAATGTTAACATAGTATATAAAGATAAGGTTATTGGATATTATGATATACAATACAGGCTTGATGGTGAGATAGATAATGATCTTTTGGTTATATATTAAAAGTTATAACTACATATCATAAATAGTGTAAGAATAGTTAAATATTAAGAGGAAAGAAAAAATTATGAAATGGAAAAAGAATATATACTTATTAAAAGTAAGAAGTATAAATTAATATTGTTATTAGATGAAATGGATTTTGATTATTATACAGATGTGTGTGTTGAGTTGGTTTTTGATGGACAATCTATAATATTGTTTAAAGATAATTTACTGTCATTAAAAAATATAACAGAGCAGTATGGCGGAAATATTGTTATATTAGATAATAATTTGGATGAAAGTAAATTAGGAATATTATTAAATAATTATTATATGAGTATTTATGAAAATGAGATTCAAGATAATTGGAGTTTAGATAACCAGGAATATTGGACAGGTGAAAAGTATTGTTGTTATGTAAGTTTGGAATATGCAACTTGGATATATTATTATGGTGGAAGTATTGTTATGAAAGTAACACCTGTTTTTAACGGATTTGAAAATGAAGGTTATGTTCAAGAATATTATAAGTTTATTCAAGAATATAAGGATATCTTCCGAGGGATTGTTTCGTTACAACAATTAATTTATGTAAAAAAAGTTATTTTAAAATTATATAATGAATTATTTTAATTATTGTTAAAGCATGGAACTTAAGTTACTAGAACATTTTTGTGATTTTTAATATTGTATTTCCCTAAAATTTATATTCTTAAAGATATAAAATTATTTACGTATAATGTAAATATTAAAAAGGTGGAAAATGGAAGGAAAATTTGAAAACTTATTTTTTGAAGATAAAGAAGAATATGCTGTAGTTATTGCCTTTTTTGACTGGATGATTAGAAGTGGTTTTAAGGATATATTAGATACTTTATTCAAAGATATTAGTTATGGAGATGAGGTTTTAGGCTGTAATTTGCCATCACTTTTTGATAGTGAGGATGAAGATGGTTATTTTAAAGATGGAGTTGAATTTTACTTGAATGATATTAATATAAAAATAGATTTTAAAATGTATATAAGATGTTTGGAATTAGCATGTAAAATTTATATAGAAGAAAATGAAGCTGACGAAGAGATTAGAAATAATTTGCTTATTATTAAAAAGAGGTATATGTAAACTTAAATAATTAGATGTTTTTAAAACTAGATATTATATTTAATAATAGGAGAAGTATTATTATGTATTTTAAAGATTATTCTGGACTATATGCAGAATTGCAAGACCCCAATATAGAAATAGTCTTAAAGAATACAAATTCAAATAAAATTGAAGAAAAAATAATAATCTGGGAAGGGGATTTTGATAATATTTTATCAAAAATTCCATTAAATAAAGATGGAAAATATGTGGCTTTAGCTTACCATCAAAATATTGATTTCCCATGGGAGAAACTAGAACCAGGTTATTGGATTATGGATTATCTAAAAGAATCATTAGAACAAGTTAGATATGTTAAAGATGTAATAGAAGATAATATACAAAAAGATATATGTAATGATATTTGCAGAATTATAAGTAAAGCTATTGATAAGCAGAAGTTAGTGTTGGTAAAACGGAATTAATGGGCTGTCATCTAAATATAATATGTAAAGGTGATGGGATTTAGACCTGGATTATAATAATGCTATTTAAACAGGACATTTTTTATTAAAAATAAAATAATTAATATAGAAAAGCATGATGTTCTTAAATAGGACAAATATCTAGTAAATTACAGATTACATCCTGTAAAAAATAGTTTGCCAATATGTTTTGGAAGAAGGAAAAGTAATATGAATGAGGGGATACAGATATATAAGTTTAATGATATTATGGTTTACCAGCAATACTTTTATAATATGACTAAATTAAATTTTATGTATGACAGGAGAAATATATTTAGTTTTAATAGAAATGGGATACAATATAATAGATACTTTCCTTTTGATGCGGTAAAAGAAAATTTGAAGTTTTATGGTTTATATTTATCAGCTTATAGTAATGTTGACAACTTTTTACATATGGACTTTGATTTTGATATTGGATTTAATAATATTGAATATAAAATTGAAGAAAAAATATTAGATACTATAAAAGATGAATTTGGTAAAATAGACATAATAATAGAAATATTTAATTCCAGGGAAAATAAAAACATTATAGATAAAATAAATAGAGAATACAATATATTATTTTCATTAGATGGATTTTATAATATATATATTGCTGAACTTAAGGAAATAAAAAGTATTAATTTTATCCAGGAATATATATATGGTGTTTTACTTAATGAAAAGAACTTTCCAGTGTCATTTGGACAGTGTTCATTTAATCCAGTTGATTTAAAGTGTATAAAACAATTGGCAGAAAAATATGGGTTAATATTATTTAAAGTACCTATATATGCTAATTATAATATAGTAGTATATTCTAGTAACGAAAATTTTATTGATAAATTTAGTGATAATATATTAAATTTAAAAAATAGTATATTTAATATAGAAAATATTGATAATTTTGAAAACTTAAAGAATTTTTTATTGGTTTAGTTATAATTTTCTAAAAAAGAAGGATAGAATAAAGAGTATTAATGGTGATGGACTAAACAGTTATAAAATAAAAAGGGCAGGTAAAATAATTTGGATGAATTGTATAAGCAGGAAATACTGGAGTTGACAGAATTATTAAAAAATAATCCAGAATGGGAAGATTTAAGAAATGTTTTAAGTAAAAAAGGAATTAATATAAAATGTGTTGCATTAGTTTCATTTATTGAGGATGAAGAAGAAAATGAATATGGAATATTAGTATCTAAAGATATAAAAGTCATTCAATATTTGAGAACTACAAAATATGGGGATAATAATTTTAGTATAATAGATATAACAAATAATAAATATGAGATAAGTAAATATCCTCAAATACATATAGCTATTAATATGATAAAAAATAATGAATTATTATAGTAGATTAAATTCCAGATTGTAATTATGGTTTATAATGTATTAGTTTGGAAATAAGCAAATTAATATTAATTTATATATGAGCTATAATATGATAATTGGTTATTTATAGATGGACAGGTTGATTGTGCAAGGAGGAGTAATATGGATAGAAAGCAGTTCTTAATAGAAAGGATGAGGCTAAAAAATATTAAAGAGGAGATTAATAACCTGGAAGGGGTATCGGTAATTAATATTTATGAGAGAGCTGATATTTATCCAAAATATAAAGATGCTTTGGATAGTATTTATAAAATAGAGTTTCCAGTTTTGACAACAAAAGAAATAGGAGATGAAAATTATAAATATGTAGAATATTTATATAAATATTTAAAACTACAAACGAATAGTTACAGATGGCTGGTTCCAGGGTTTAATTGTAGTTATTGGTGGCTAGAGTTAGAAGTTAGTAATTTATGTAATTTTATAGATTATTATTCTGGGAATTCTTCATTGGATTTTACAGCAATTGATACAAATAATAACTTATTATTTGATATTGGGCTTGGAGAAGATGATTTTGAATATTGTACAATATGGTTATAAAGTATTGTCTATATCAAATGGGTTTATATAGGATATTTATTTGTAAAAAATAATTAGAAAGCAAGTTCTGTATTTGTATAGGATTATATATATTAAACATAAAATTATGAGTATTATTAGATATAGAAGATAAAAAAATTATACTTAAGAGGTAAAAAATATATAGATTTTTATTATGCTTTATATACAGGTAATAAAGAGGAGGGAAAATGGTTAATTTTGTATAAGTTAAATACGGATTTATCTAATGAGGATAAAAGAATCCTTACGGAATATACAAATAATGATTATGAAATATTACCATATATTGAAGGTGAAAGTTTTGTGCTTAATGATTATGGTGATTATTTATATAATGAGTGTTTTGAAAAAACAGAAATAGAATTTTTTGCAAAACAGAGATATAAAAAAATAATACCTTATACAATAATAAAATTTTATAATTTTTACTTGATGAATACAGAAAAGGAAAGAAATATATGGTACAGGGGACGAAAAGATACTAATGGAAATATAGAATATGATTGTTATGTAGAAAGTTTAGAAGAAGCATTTATGAGTCTTTAAGCAAAGTATATAAAATAAGTGAAATAAAAGGAGTTTTAAGATGAATTGGAATTGTGAGGGGCATATAATAACAGATGATATAATAAATTATGTAAAAAATATTTTAAAAGTGGATTTTCCAGATGATTTTTTATCTGCAATAAAAAAATATGATGGAGGTTATCCAAATCCTAATGTTATTACTATTAATGGAAGTTATGAGGTTGTAAATAACTTGGTTAGTTTTTGTAAAGATGACGAAAGTTTTATAGTTAATATTTTTAAGGAAACGGAATATTTACAAGATTTAAAATTAATACCAATAGCAGAAGACCCTTTTGGTAATTTGTTTTGTTATGATTTTATGGATGATAAAAGTAAAATTGTATTTTGGGAACACGAAAATTTTAACACGAAAAAATTTATATGTGACAGTTTTAATGAACTTATACAGATGTTACATAATTAACAATATATTAACTTGACATGTTTATGTTTTTTCCATTGGTTTATATATTTTTTAATTAAGATGGATTTTTATGAGATAGTATTGTAAAATCTCATAAAATAAAGAACAGGATATTAATAGAAATAAGGATGTATATAATGATTCATAAAGCTTATAAAATTCCATTAATATATCAAAAAATTAACCAGAGAGGATTTTTTGAATTAAAAATTTTTTTATGGTTAAATGATATGGAATGGATGTCTATAGACCGGATAAAGGAATATGAATATGATAATGGAGAAAATCCTTTTATAATTCCATTTGCCATTACTGGAGGTGGTGATAAATGGGTATGGATTGTTAATAGTGAGAATAAAGAATATCCTGTTGGGCTATGTGAAAGAGGGGAAATAAATGGAATTTATTATGTAAAGAATACTGAAGATGCAATTTTAAAACAAATAATTGAATATGTTACGGATTCTAATTTTTA
>Ga0137308_101015_pt1 | contig 33364 bp, 29 predicted proteins | sample Inofrocosms_June_FD_97181 | JGI IMG/M metagenome (GOLD analysis project Ga0137308, IMG submission 97181) | Mouse cecal microbial communities from Vienna, Austria - N-Acetylneuraminic and N-Acetylglucosamine D2O microcosms_June | ecosystem: Host-associated > Mammals > Digestive system > Large...
ATTGTTTCACTTATGCCTTTCACCGTATCCGAAGGCGTATATGTGTCGCTGTCATACAAAAATTTATGCAACTGCGCCACATTATTTGCCAAATCCACAGGAACCACCGCATCCCCGGCGCTCCCTACATTTCCGGGAGTTGCCTTGTCAAATGGGAACCCGGTATTTTCCCCCATATGGTACTTCATTACATTCCCAGCCAGCCCCAAAATTTCTGTCATGCTTAAGCTGGTCGAAATCTGTGGCAGCATTTTGTCCAAAAGGCTGTTCAGCGTCAGGATATCGCATTGTTTTGCCTTTTCAAACATTTTCGTAATTACTGTCCTCTGCCGCTCTGTCCGTTGGTAATCCAACCCGACATAACGGATTCTCGCATAAGAAGTGGCCTGGACCCCGTCTACATGCACATTCGTCCCCGGTGAAACCGGGCCGCTGTTATGGCCAGTCACCTCGTTGGTTTCCACGATATAGCCATTCAGCCACTCCGCTTCCTCTGGCGTAATATCCAGTTCAATGCCCCCTAAAGAATCAATGGCATCCACCAATGCGCTGAAATCCACGCTGACATAATCTGTAATATCCAAATCCAGATTTTTATTCAGCATCTCAATGGCCTGTTTTGGCCCCCCATTGGCGTAAGCCGCATTGGCCTTGCGGTATTTATCTTCACCAATGTCCAAATACGTATCACGGTATACAGAAGCCATCCTTATTTCCCCGGACTTCCTATTAATACTAACCACAATAATGGTATCGCTGTTCCCCCGCTCAAAATTCCCAGTGGAACGGTTGTCCAACCCAAACAGGGCAATGCTGTCAAAACCTTCCAGCGTTTTCTTTGTATCTATGGACAAATCATTTATCTTCACATCCTTATCACGGATTGAGATTCTGTTCATTTTTCCATATTTGCTCCATCCATATGCCACAACCAAGGCAACCAAAGCCAGAAAAATCAGCAAGATTGATAAGATAACCCTGCGCTGGCGGCGTCTTTTCCGCTTGGTTTTCTTCTTTTTCTTCCTAGGGTATTCCTCTTGGTACCTTGTATTTCTTGCCATTCCGTTTCCTCCTTATCAGTTTCTGTACTACCCCGTGAGTATAACACAACCGCAAAATTTTTTCTACATCCATATCATTAATTTTTTGCCAGAAATATAAGGCATGCTGAGAAATGTATTGGGCATACTGCCCATGTTTCAGCGCAGCGCAAAAACCCTGTACTGCCCCGTATCCCCTACCGCCTGGCAGCCCAGCCTCCCCAAAGCCGCATCTGCTTCTTCCGTAGAAAAATAAACCAGGTAATTGCAGTGCTCCTTCTTTGCATATTCCAAAAGCTTCTTAAAATCCACCTCCGGGCTGTTGATGGCATTATAAATGCGTTTGCAGTTTTTATTCTGGAACTTCCCTTCCTTTGGGCCATTCCGCCCATAAGGCATCCGGATACTCCCATCGTACTGGCGGATATAGGGCAAAAGGTCATTTACCGCAACTACTTTCCGTTCTTCCAAATTATTTTCACGGGCATCCTCATTGACAATCTGGCATACATCTACAACGACTTGCGGAATCCGGTAGCGGTTTTCTGCGCCGCTAAAATTTTCCGGCGTGTAAACCAGCGTCCCAGTCACCATAATGGCTGCCGCCATGCAGAGAACCAGCCCATACCTTTTCCATGTAATATGCACCTGCTTTAAGGAAAGGGCAAATGCATACGCAATCACAATGGGGAATGGAAGGATCCAGAACATCCTCCAATACACACTGTCGCCAATGCAGTAATCTATAATAACCTTCGCCGTAACCGGGAAGAAAAAAATCCCCCAGAACAGCAGGGAATGCCCAGACAGCAGGGAACTGTTTTCCTTTTCCTTTTTGGACTTGCTAAGGATATTCAGAAAAAGGACTGCCGCAAAATACAGTCCCAAATGCATTCCCACACCTTTAAACTGTAGATAGGTTTCCCATGTATTTTTTATGATTTCCCTCATGGACGCCCTCCATTTTGTATATAATACCTGCTTTCAACGCACCAATAAATATATCCCTGCACACACTAAATTCGGCAGACAGCACAGGGCAGTATAAACCAGCGGTTTTAATTTCCGCTCCCGGGCCGTGTAAACCAGCCCAAATGTCCCCAGCATAATCGCCCCCAGCATAATTCCCATGGAAGAAACCATACAGCAGGCGCACATCAGCAGAAACGTTAGGCACCAATCCGCCCAAACCGCCTGTCCCGAAAAAAGCTGGAACGCCATCAGGCACACCATCGGCGCCAAAATTCCGCAGAACACAGCCTTCCCCTGCCAAATGCGCACTAAGGCAAACATCCCCTGCGTGTACACGGTATATCCCGAAAACATAAGAACTAAAATCAGGAAAAACAGGAAATATTCCGCATACTTCCGGTTATCCGGGAACAGTTTTTTGGCAATCAACGCATAAATGCTATATGACACCAATACTAAAATTACAGCCAAAACTACATGGGCTGCAATAGCCGGGTGCACCCTGCTGACCCTGCTTAAGAAAGCCACAAAGGAAAAGAAGGGGGACAGCACATAACGGGATGGCAAATTGCCATACTCTGCCCCTGTATAGGGGTTGACAGAAAAAATAGTATCAGTGGCAACTGCAGTAGACGCAGCCCCCACATAGAAGGCGTCATCCTCGTCAATGTGCATGTATTTGGCATACATATAGGCCTGTCCTAAAACCAGCAGCAGATTGCCCAGGCCTACCGGCGACATGCCCTTCATGGAAACAGCGCTGCCCCGCACCATCTGAACCAGGTTCCGCCAGTTCAGGACTAAGGCGGCAACCGCCAGCAAGCAGATTGTGCCCCCGTAAACAATACATAAAAGGCTTAAGCTCTTTCTCTGGAATATCAGGGGCAGGGCGATCATTTCAAAAAGCCCCCATAAGATGATGTAGCCAGCTATCCAGCTTAGTAGGCAGCCTTGCCTTTCCTCTGGCAAAAATCTTGTGTACAGCATCCCAACTACCCATGGGACTGCTAATAATAGGAGGAAAAGGGCTGCTATGTTTGTGGTTGGTGTGTCTATATACATGGGAATTCTCCTGTTTTGTTGTTTCTCTTTTATTGTTGGTGTAAGCAGATGGAAATATCCATCTTTTTGGTTCCAATCTTTTCTTATGATACTCAAAAATCTAGGAGGTGTCAACCTTTGGTACTTAATATAAATATTTCATCCAATGAAAACATCTGACCCTACTAATCTCAATAATGCATATAGCCAACAATGAAGAAGCAACCAGTACAGCAATAAAATACTTCCATGTATCCAAACCCTGAAATACGATCAAAAATATTCCATGTTCTAAATATATGAGCGTGCTCATCTTTCTTAAAAACAGGGAAACCCTATCAGACACCCTAATATCAGCATCTTTCATCAACATAAAAAAATAATAAGTACAAGGCAGTACTGAAAACCATAAGATTCTCGAAGACGTCTGGAAATGGAATACCATCAGGCTCCCTTCCAAAGCAAGGCATATCACAGACACCAGAAGTTTTCCTAATTTTCCAATTTCATTACCTTTTTGGCAGACAGCTCCCTGGGCAACCGCCATCCCCAGTGCAATGTATGGAAATGCATAAAACAGCCCATTTCTACTGCCAAGAAAGTCTTGTATTTCAAAATTTGTAAAACTATTAATCATTGGCGCCCACGTAGACTTTATACAACCGACCAGTAAAAATACCACAGATACCATAAACACCTGCTTGCTTCCCATAACTTTCCTAAGTACAAATACAATACAAAACCCAACCACACTCCCCCACAAATACCACAAAGAATGTCCATTCCCTTCCCATAAATACATCTCTAAGATTTTTTTAACAGGCATTCCCTTTAATAAAGGTATGTCAAATGGTAGGTAAATCAATGACCATATCACATATAACGATAAAATCCTTTTGATATATGCCAGCACTTCCCTCTCTTTTATCCAGAAAAAATAACTGCTTGCCACAAAGAAAAAAGGAACACAAAACCTAGTAGCTAACCCAAACCCGTAATCAAGCCACATATCGAAGCCAAATGGTTCTGTATGGATTCCAATAGTTAGGATTGCCATGAATAACTTTGTAATATCAATGCCTGCGTTTGTTTTTCTTCCAATGATATCTTTTTTCATATTAATTGTAAAAGCCCCTAACCATAACAATATAAATACACATGAAAAGGTGTAAAATCTTAACCATCCAATAGATTTTACACCTTTACTTATATACATATACTAGCACAATTACACTGTGTTTTCAATGCGTTTTTTATCTTTTGTAATTACGCTCCATGAAATCTTCACTTTCTGTCCTACACCCCCCAAGCAGCACCAAAGAAAACCTACTTCCTGAAACTATAGTTTTTCTATAACACATTTCATAACAAAAAAATTTACAACCATCGTAATGGGCGTAACAAGTACTTTTGAAATTATTGCGGAAAAACTCTTTATCAAATCCACGTTTATATTCGCCACCATTCCTCCATTTATTACACTTAAAAGCTTAGATATAAAGAAAATCATTGCGCATTGGTATAACAAATATATTATATATTTCCATCTCAATGGAATTTTGCTATTGTTCTCAAATACCTTCCTAGTAGCAAATATAAATACAAAAGTAACTCCTACCCAAGAGCTTATCGTATTATTCAATATCAGATTAGCTGATACCACCCCGAGCAGAGTATATGTACAAAAATCCAATACCCAACCAATTCCACTCAAGCCTACAAATTTAATAACTTGTTTAAATAAATTGTTCACCCCAAACCACTTTCCCACCTTATTCTGTGTCTATCCCACAAAGGGACTAAACCGTATCTTCTCCATCTAAAAAATCCTGCAGCTCCTCAGGTGTCCCCAATACGTGAACCTTACGGGGAGCTATGTCAGATATATATATTTTTCCACCTTTAGACAATAAGTAATCATAAAGAGGCGCAATATATTTCTCCCCATTTACAAGATTCTGCACCTTACTATAATATTCATCATACAAATCTTTGTATAACTTACATGTCTTAAAATAGTAAGCCCCTAATGTACAATAATTAGATATACGCTTCTTTTCCTTAATTTCAATAACCCTGCCAAGTTCATCAAGTTTCACAAAACTCCAATGCTCTCCCTCTGCCTGAAAACAAGGAATAAACCCATCGCCTTTCAGTTCAGCCGAATTCATCTCTCCTGCCTCTACATAAGTGTCTATATTATAAATCAAAAGCGCATTATCAGGATTCCAATATTCTGCTGCTAAAGATGCCGTAGTTGCCTGTCCATCAGTTAAATAATCCAGAATAATCACATGGTATTCTGGCAAACCCATTTTTGTGCACTGTTCCTTGATGAAGCTTTCTACATCAGCAGCGTCATCTTTCATGGCAATGAAAATATATCTTTCAACATCTGCTTTATATCCTTCAAGAGAAATCATTGACCATTCAAATAAAGTTTTTCCCTTTGCCTCAATCATATACTTAGGTACTTCATATCCCATCTTGCGGAATCTGGAACCTAGACCACCCATTGTAATAACCACATCTATCTTTCCCATCACAAATCCCTTCCTTCATAGTTGATATCTATAAGACGTCCTTATAGCTCACATCTTGATTCTGAACAAATTTCATCTAATTCTTCTGGTGTATATTTTAAAAACTCATCTGGCCTGACTGTGCGGTCATCTACATAGAATCCCTTATGCCCTGGCCATACTTTACCATAAACTATCTCATCATATGGTATCTCCCATTTTTCCAGCCATCCAGACAATACAGCCGCCGTATGTTTATTGATAAGCCCAATATTGCCGTTATAAGAATTCATATTCCTAGAAGTATATAGAATTATCTTGGCACCATTCTCCTTGTAAAACTTCAGTTTCTGCACCATATCCTGAAATGGGACAAGATCCTCATACTTCTCATCCTTTTTCTTAATAGGGCACAGCGTCCCATCAATGTCAAGCACAAATGAATAATCTTTAAACATCCTTTTCAATCTCCTTTAATATTTTATCCACATTTAGAATAAACCCAAAAACTTTATGAGGATTATCAATATGCAAAGGTAACATAGAAAGAAACAATGATACCTCATAAATCCTGACAGTTAAATAATCAAACCCGTTTTCTTCTACTTTCTGTTTGAATATCTGAATATATTTCAAATTATCAAACGGAATTTCAAGTTCATAGCCAAACGATTCATCAATTTTTATATCAAACAAAGCATTATTAAAAAAGTCATATCTGCCGCATACCGAATGGCTCAATTTAGCCACATCATAATATGCATTTGTCCAAAGTTCATCTTTTGTTAATGCACCTTTAGGATCAATAAACTTCAGGGTCTTGGTTGATTTATTATACATTGTATTTGCAAAACATGGATCTCCATGTCCAATAACACTGATATGTGGGTAATTATTTCTTGTTTCAATCTTTTCCTTGAGCGCAAAATACCTTTCCACAAGAGTATTGATATTTATGTTTCCAGAAACCTCTAATAACTTTTCAATCTTCGCATATTCTGAAAGTTTCTTCAGCTCTGCAATTCGATCTGTAACTTTCTTAATATATAAGTTATTTGAGATTTTCTCATATTCCTCTGTGGAACACTCCTTGAAATGCCTGCTTGTAAAAAAATAAAAATACTTGTCCATAAGATCTTCAAATTCAGACTCATCCATAGAACCATGAACCCATTTAATCGCCAGATCCGTCATGTGCAGACGTTCCATAGTATAGCTTGCACTTTTTTCAGATTCCTGATAGTTAAAGGGCATAACAAACCATATTTTCATATCTTCTGGCAGAAGATGATAAAAAGTATATTCCGCTTTTATTTTCATTTTATTTGCAGAACTTTTTACAAGGGTATATTCATTTCCTTTAAGGGAATTAAAATAACGTGAATCAAAGTTACCTGTGATGCATTGGATAAAATTACCTATAACCCCTATATCAACAACTCCAGTAATATCCATAGAATCCTTTATATTCTTAGCCACATCCCAGGCTTTTTGCCCTGATAAGATTACCTTACAAAATTTTATGTATTCATCTATAGATGGAAACATTACCGCTGCAACCCTTTTCCCATCCATTACTCTATAGGAATCATCTATAAACTGTAATTTCTCCAAAGTCAATAATGCTTTCGCCTTGTCAGAAAAAATATAATTAGAAAAACAGTGGATCACCTTCGCATCACTATCCCTGGACAATTCCAATGATTTTACTAAATCTGTATATTCAAAGACGGAATGTATCCTTTTCCATTCTACATTTCGATAAGCACTTTCAATATTCGTCCTATAATATTCTTCAAGTTTTTTCTTTTTAACTACAACATCTGCAAATCCTTTATCGCCAATTATATCCGCTATTACTTCACTTTTCCTTCCAGTATCATCAAATATGGCATATATTTTCATTTTATTTTGACCTCTTTTCTGTCTGCTTTATGCAAAACCTTACTATCAAATAGCCTATTGACAGCAGTAAAACACTTACACATATGAACCTTTTTAATCCTTCTGAACTACCATTCAACATAGCTGACATAAGATATTCCATTAAGACAGAATAACCATCATTTTGTGAATACATGTAATTTATTAGTAACACAGAACCAATTTCAACTGCCCAGGCAACCAAAGAAATTCCAAACATTATCACTCCTCTGCCTTTAATTACCTGCTCAATTTCTTTATATAAAATCTGTAAGTTTTCGAGTAACTTTAATACACATAATTTACGTTCAGATGCATCCGCATGTAATAAATATTTTTTCCAAAAACTATAAAATCCCGGAAAAATGAAATAGACCATCACTACAGCAACTAAAAAAAGCATAAAAACCATTGTCAGCAAATTAATTCTTCCCCCATTGAATGCCCATGTGCCAAAGACTACGACAAGCAACGCTGCTGTATCCATAAACCGATCCAGTAAAACTATTACGATTCCTTTGAGAAAATTTCCTATTTCTGTTCCAAAACAATATATCCTAAAAAACTCACCAATTTTAAAAGGAACCATGATAGAAACTGGTGTAACCTTGCAATATGTTTCCAAATAACTCTTTAACCCAATATCGTTCCCATATAATGCAAAATAAAGCCTTCCTGCTTTGATGATATGTACTATAACAACAGCAATCAGCAACAGCAAGATTGACAGAACGTTTCCTTTTTCAAAAAGCCTATTAACACTCCTATAATTCAACACAAAAAACAAAGCCGTTATACAAACAACAATAACATTGATCCAACAATACGCCGTCCCTTTTTCCTTTTTCACAGCATACACCGCCTACTGCCTATTTGTATAAATGACTTGAGCCGTATAATTCTCGACAATTTTGTCCCTATGCTCACTTGTTACAAATTTCCTTTTATTAAAAGCATAGCTTCCCAGCAATTTCAAGACAGTGACTGCCTGATTTACCATTTTTACATTTGATACCTGGTCATCTTCCCGCCAGATAATTGGGAAAAACCTTACTTTATGCTTATAATAAGCCGACCCCATCACCATACAATAATTAAAAATCAAATTGTCCTTATATTTCAGATAAAATTTGTTCTTTAATATTTCTGTCCTATACATATTAAGGCCAGAACCAAGATCATATACTTTATATCCACAGACAACCGAAAACAGGATATCATAGACGTTATTCCCAAAAGTTCTAAATTTTGAATATCCCTGCAGCTTTGAACCCCTCATAAACCTGGCTCCAAGAAAACAGTCATACTTTTTATATTTCCCACTCTTCAAATATGGCAATATATTCGAAATATCTCCCTGATCATCGCCATGCAGCAAAATCACATAATCAAACCCATTATCCTGGGCATACTGGAATGCAACTTTATGGGAGCCCCCTAAACCATAATTATCATCATTTCTAAGCAAACTGATTTTAACAGGCTTTTCATTTTTTTTCAGATAATCCTGCACCACCTGTTCCCCATAATCTGTACTCCGGTTATTTATCACCAACACTTCGTCAAGATAACTGCACACTTCATCTGTTAGTTGCTTCAACACACGTGAAATCTGCTTTTCACAGTTATACATAGGTATAAATAATAATATTTTATCCATTTTATTTTTTCCTCTCTCTTCCTCTGTTCCTATTGCTCCACCCCGTCAGTAACATATAAACAAGGCATACATATCCTAAAAAATAGAATGATAAAAAATACATAATCATTGATGTTGGTGCGGTCAGGATAACAACAGGAACCCGAATCAATACAGCCGTACAAATTCCCCATAAATACCATTTTCTTTTTATTAGAAGTTTGAACCACCCATATACTAAAATAACCAATGGTATAAATGCATTCCATATCAATCTTTTCCACACTCCGCTGCCACTGCCATCCATTTTTTCCATTCCTAACAAATAAATGAAGCATTTACGGATATTCTTAAAAACAGGGCTATTCGCAATCCATCCCTTATCTTGTGTCAAAACCACTGCCCTGCTTTCGTTAGTTTCATCAAATAAAGCAGCAGTTCCTCTTACATTCGTTGCATACACGCCTAACTCTGAAATGCCCGTTCCCTTTATAAACACATTCCATCGCTCCCGGAATACAACCTTAGGGTACTTAAATGACAATTTGACTATTGCCTTTAAAAAACCCCTATAATCTTTATCCGTATAACCTGTCCGAACAACATCTGGAACCCAATATAAAGCTTCCCCACTTTGGCTTGGATTGTTGCGGACCATCTCTAAGTCTACAACTTTATCAATATCCGCCAACTGCTCGGCATCTTCTAAACTATCGGCATTTCGAACTAATTCAACACATGGGGGCATCAATGAAACTATTTCATAATTTGCATTGCCAAGAGCCTGTTTTTGGGCTTTATCAATGCCAAAAAACCCTATCACAATCATCAATATACAGAAAATTTTTCTAGGATTTGGAATTACTTTTTTATTTATAAACCATAATAAAATGCATGCACATGGAATATAAAAAAGAGATTCTGTCCTCCATGTCGATACGATAATGCAAAGTATGCAAAACAATGACAGATATGCCTTGCTCCATTCTTCCTTATCCTTTATCGCCCCCATAAGCATTACAAGCATGACAAATTCAAGGTAAACATACAATCCTATTCTATATCCTGAAAATTGATACATCAGAACCGGCGGCAATAAGAATGGCAATATCTTTACCACTGCATCTGCAAACTTGTTTTTCCACCTTCCAATCCCAAAGATGGTTTCTAGCTTTGTCACGCCAAAAGCAACACATATAGAAATAATAATGTTTTGCAATAAAATGATTCCGCCAGGAAAGGGCAGTATCTGCAAAAGCACATCCTGATAGGCACCAGTAAGAATATGCTGCCATGGTCTCCATTCACCATATCCCGCAATGTAAAATAAAGTCCATAAATCATCCCATGCCCAAGTCCCAGGCCATAAAACCAGCATCAGAACCACCACTACTGCAAAATATACCCTGAATATATAAAAACCTCTGATGTAATTTCCATCTCCAGATTTGATCTTTTTATATGCATCAAAACCAAAACACCATATAATCACGAGAAAACAAAAATATAGAGCTTTTGTTGCCAATAAGTACTTGCTTTCCCCATCATATGAAAAAAACAGTCTGTCTATCTGTAATATTGTTGTTATAAACCATTGTACTGATGCTATCAAAATAGGTATCCTGTTTCGTTTCAGATAGTCCATCATCCATCACTTCCCCATAATTAATCTCAAATATACAAATTCATGCTTATTATAACTGCTAATTCACGAACACTCAAAGTTTGTTGCTTTTACAGAAAACCAATAGCTATAACGCCCTGCTCCTATTGCTCAAATAAATCAACAGTTTATAAACAAAATATACATATCCCAAAAAATAAAATGACAAAAAATACATCATCCATGATGATGGCGCTGTCAGAATAACAATAGGAACCCGAATCAATACAGCCGTACAGATTCCCCATAAATACCATTTTCTTTTTATTAAAAGGCTAAACCACTCATATATTAAAACAATTAATGGTATAAGTGTATTCCATATCAATCTTTGTAATATACCATTTCCACTACCATCCATTTTCTTCATGCCTAACAAGTATATAAAATGCTTACGAATATTCTTAAAAACAGGGCTATTCGCAATCCATCCTTTACTCTGTGTCAAAACCGCAAGATCATTTCCATTATTTTCATCAAACAGAGCAGCAGCCCCTCCTACATTCGTTTTTCCTACTCCCGAAATTCCTGTACACTTTACAAACATATTCCATCGTTCCAAAAATACAACTCTGGGATACCTAAGCGATAATTTGATTATTGACATCAAAAACGCCTTATAATCCTCATCTGTATAACCCGTCCGAACAACATCTGTTCCCCAAAATAAACCACTTTCATGCTGACTTGGATTATTATGAATCACCTCTAAGCTAGCAACCCTATCTATATCCTTTAACAAATCAGCATCCTCTATATTGTCGGCATTCCTGACTAACTCAGCACATGGCCCTATCAAAGAAATCACTTCATAATTTGCATTGCCAAGAGACTGTTTTTGAACTTTATTAATACCAAGAAACCCTATCGCTATCATCAATATACAGCATATTTTTCTTGGATTCGGAATTACTCTTTTATCTATAAACCATAATAAAATACACACACAGGGAATGTAAAAAAGAGATTCTGTTCTCCATGCTGACACAATAATGCAAAGTACGCAAAAAAATGACACATATACCTTGCTCCATTCTTTCTTATCCTTTATCGCCCCTATAAGCATTACAAGCATTACAAATTCAAGGTAAACATACAGTCCTATCCTATATCCAGAAAATTGATACATCAGGACTGGCGGCAATAAGAATGGCAATATCTTTACAACTGCATCTGCAAGCTTGTTTTTGCACCTTCCAATCCCAAAGATGGTTTCCAGCTTTGCCACGCCAAAAGCAACGCATACAGAAATAATAATGTTTTGCAATAAAATGATTCCGCCAGGAAAGGGCAGTAACTGCAAAAGCACATCCTAGTATGCGCCAGTAATAATATGCTGCCATGGATACCATTCACGATATCCTGCAATACAAGCCAAAGTCCTCAAATCATCCAAAGACCAAGTCCCAGGCCATAAAATTAGCAGCAAAACCATCACCACTGCCAAGTATACCTTGAATATATAAAAACCCCTGGCATAATTTTCATCTCCAGATTTGATCTTTTTATATGCATCAAAACCAAAACACCATATAATCACGAGAAAGCAAAAATATAGAGCTTTTGTTGCCAAGAACCACTTGCTTTCCCCATCATATGAAAAAAACAGCCTGTCTATCTGTAATATTGTTGTCACAAACCATTGTGCTGACGCTATCAAAACAGGAATCTTGTTCCTTCTCAAATAATCCATCTTTATTGCTCCTTCACCGTTGATTCTGCATATATAATTTCATTGTTTTCCCGCCGATAGATTGGAATATCTTCAACGTACACATCATATGCCACAGAATCAATCAGCTCTTTCTCCTTATTGTCAAAGACAACAATATTAAAACCTCTATTATTTACTGCATAACTAACGTCCTCAACATAGATCTCTGCCATATTGCCTGCTAAATATGTTGCACTTTTAACATATATATATTGGCTTCCCACCATCTGTCCAAAAGTTATTGCCTCATCTCCGCCAACACACTGATATACCGCTTCACCATTTGAATAAATTCCAATAAAGCTATGATACGATTTATCAAGCAAAATATCCGCTTGGCCAAACCCAAGGCCCTTTAATGCATCTGCCATTTCCTGGTTGGTGCAAAACCCTTGTATGTCTTTTACTGCAATGACTACTGTACAATTATCCAACTGCTTAATTCTTTCGATATAGTTTACAAAATCATAATTTCCAATTTTTTCTTCCCTTTGAGGCATCGTCTTTTCATTTACAATCTCTATATCATGCACAGAATTAGTTATACTTAAAAAAATAACTATCAAAACAAATATTGTAAATATAATTTCCAGCCAGTATGATTTGATTATTTTCATATGCCCTCCTAAAAATCACGTTTTATAACTCCCCTACATGACTCCCGATTTTAATTAAAATTTTCTTTATTATACCCCCCCCTAAAAATTTTGCAACTTATATCATTAAATTTCTTCAATTAACCAAATCACAAAAAAATTTCTATACATATAGTCAAAATCAATTCGAAAAGTTGTCTTACTTCTAATGTGCATTCTGCATAAAACTGTGGAAATTCTAGAAAAGAAAATATTCCAAAATATTGCTCAGAAGTTTGACAGTTTAATAAAGAATTTTTTTTGGAAGGCATTTATGGACAAAAGAGTATTTTGTAGCTTGGAATGGTAATGTAACAGATGATATAATACAAGAATATATATATAGAAGCAAGATTTAGAAGATAGAAAAAAGCAATAATTTTGAGATAGATTTAAAGATTTAAACCGGCCGCTGAAGCAGCCGGTGTTATTTGGTTAATTATGCAAAATAATGAATGCGGCGTTCATACTTTATTCATTCATACGCTTGTTGTATCTTAGTTTTTAGCCAAACACAACAAGTCCTTGTAATCTTAAAACTTCACTACGATAATCCCATTGACAACACGGATGGAACCTGTTGCTGGATACACTGGCATCCTTTGTACTTCCAACAAAGATTCAATTCCTGTAATATCTGAAACCTCCTCATGCCGGAATCCGCACCAGCAATACAGCGATATTTTCCAGCTGGTATACATAAAGGTTGGTGTATATGGTATATATTGCAAGCGTCAAATGCTTTTCTATCTTAAAACAATCTACTTCTTTATGCTTCTCTATCTTTTCTACCAGCATTTCAATTCATGGCATCTGCTTCTAAAAAATTCAATTGCCATATGAAGGATACAGCCAGCCAAGACAGAGCATACAACACTTAATAGTGAAGTAAGTTCTGATGAAATGATTGTGTTTTGTAATCTGATTTTTAAATAAAGAACAAACAAACCCTGTACTAAATAAATTTCATAGGAACATTTCCCAATAAAAGATAGTATTCGGTTCTCAATCCTTTTATGTTTCATTATCCCACACACAACTAACGGCAGTAATGCTGCGGTCAACATTTTAAGGCCTATTATAATTGAATATGGAAGGCCATCTATATTCCAAACCAAACCCAAATACAAGGGCAAAAATATGCACACACATATACTGGTTGGAAACCTCTCTACAAATCTATCCTTTGAATCCGAAAACATGACCCCTATAAGCACTGCAAATGTCGAAACGTACCACCATGAACCTATCATCAATATGAAAAACACAACAATATAGAGAATCAAGCAACCTGCCAGTGCAATATATAACATATTTCCCTGCAAACCCATTTTATGGATTAGCACATAGAGAATAACGTATACAACTAAAATTGCAAAGACATACCATGCGGACGTATTATATACCGGCCATACGAATGACAAAAGAGCCCTTTTAACATCGACTTGCGAATTCACAATCCATTCCATCAAAATATATAGCAAATTGATAAACCAGTATGGCACAAAAATCTTCAATACTTTATTTTTAAAGAAATGATCAAAATAATTCCCCCTTTTTTTTGCAGACTCATAAGTCCCGAGTCCTGATAAGAAAAAGAATATTCCCGTGTCAAGATAACCCGTATTATTGAACGGCGCAAGAAAATGGTCTATGATTTCATTGCCGTAAGTATAATTGGGCCATGTATGCCCAAAAACAATCAACATAGCAAGCACAGCCCGCAATGGCACAAACTTATCCTGAGTATACTTTGCTTCTATTTCTAAAGGCTGCTCTACCCCCCCACACACATATGATTAAACTAAAAATCAAAATACTAAAAACCATTATTTTCTCTCCTTGATTTCATATAAGTATATTGCCGTCATAATTTAATAGCCCTTTAGTGCCAACATCTCTCATTATTGGTTCTGCAAGAGTTCTCTCTACTTTAATTTTTCATCCCCCGTTCTCCCATATACTTCTTGGCATCCTTAATAAAACTCCAAATCATCAATATCATAATAACGCCAATTGGAAAAGCACTGATAATACTCACAGACTGAATATTGTTCATGCTGCTTTCAGAGAAAACCAATGCGATGGGCAACACAATTAGCAGTAGGCACCACAACAGGGTAATTGCCATATGCGGTTTTTCATTTTCCTCAATCTTCTTATAGCTATAACAAGCGGCTGTATATGCAATAGAATCAAAACTCGTAGCATAGAATGCCATCATGCACAAGAGAATCCACACCAGAATCAGATTCCCTGCTGGCATGGTGTTCACGATATTCAGAATCAACTGATACATGTCCCCACTCTCATTATACATGGCAATAAAATCATTTACCCCAGATGCCTGAAGCCCAAGACTATAATTACCTAGAATGATAAAAGAAACAACTGTACTGCCAACACCAAACACATAGCCCCCAAGAACCGTCTGTCGGACGGTGCGTCCTCTGCTGACATTACCAATGAAAAATGGAGCTGCTATGCACCATACCATCCAATAGGCCCAATAATAAATTGTCCAATCTTGCGGAAAATTGTTTGCACGAACTGGATCTGTGTACGTACACAACTCAATGAAATGCTGCAACATCTTGCCAATACTCTGCACACCATTTTCAACAATAAAGCGTCCTTGGCCTCCAATCAGAAGGACGAGAATCAGAAGAATGAAGAACATGTATATACAGAGTTTGGCGAGAAAGCTGATACCTTTGAATCCATGCAGAACAGCATAAGTGTAAACAGCACAGGTAATCAAAAGAATAATAATTGTTACCGCAGTACGGCTAATACTGATATGGAACAATTTTACAATAATACTTGCCATAAGCGGAGTAGCAACAGAGAAAGTAGTCGCTGTTCCCGCAAGCAGGGCAAATAATGCAAACAAGTCAATCACACGCCCCAACAAGCCATTGGCATGCTTATCGCCAATAACCGGGCGGCAAGCTTCACTGTAACGCTGACGGTTACGTTTCCTTACGTGCAGCATAAAGCCAAATGCAACCGCAAGAACAAGATAAAATGCCCACGGGATAAAACTCCAATGGAACAAAGGAAATACGTTAGCCCACTCGTTGATTGAACCCATCTCGGCAATGTGTGGATTTGTCGCATACATGACCCATTCAACAAAAGAATAGAACAAAATATCGGCAGCAAGGCCACAGGTAAACATCATGCTGCCCCAAGTAAAGAACGAATATTTCGGTTTCTCATTCGCTTCGCCAAGAACAATATCACCATATTTAGAAACTGACAGGAAAATTGACACTGCGAGCACTCCAATTCCAATAATCAGGTAGTACATTCCAACAGTGTCACCAAAGAAGAAGCGCACTTGGGAAATTACTCCATTAGCTTGTTCTGGAAAGGCAAAAAGATATATTGCCAATCCCAGGATCAGAATGAACGGAACCAGTGTAATCATCCAGTCTATTCTACTTTTATCTGCCATTTTATTATTCATTACTTTGTGACCTCTCTGTTTTCTGCCAACTCTGGCTTATTTTATGTATCATGAAGATATTTTTGATAACTATTATCAATAGCTACAAGTTCATTTAGACTATCTATTTCGATAATGTCCTCTTTTCTCATTTCCCGGATACCAAGTTTGTAATCCTGAAAATGAAGAAACATTGCAACATCATCCCAATAAATTTGCCGATTCCCTGATTCAAACTCATATTCAAGATGTTGTTTCAGCTTTTCCCCATCTTTCAATGTCCAACGGCTGATAGAATGGAGCTCCCACCCATGCGAACCTCCAGTCCGAGAACAGCTCTGCACTATCCCATCCTTCACGTCCATCAGCCATTCGTTCGTTTCACCTCTGCACCTGACAGCATTGTAGCCTGAAAGCGTGAAGCGCGGATTAAGAATCTCTGGGTTGTAGATAATTTGATCTCCATCAAGAATAATGCAATCTCCAAGATACTTCCGCGCAACATAGAGGGATGAAATATTATTGCAGGTGTCGTAGTAAGGGTTCACAATAAGTTCAATACCGGGATACTGCTTAGGAAGTAAAGCGAATTGCTCCTTCAGATGGCCTACTACAACATAAATCTTACTAATTCCATTTTTATGCAGCCCACTAATCACCGTGTCAATCATCCGAACTCCATTTACCTTCACAAGCGGTTTGGGCGTTTCAAATGTTAAAGGCTGCATTCTTTTTCCTATTCCTGCGGCCATGATGATTGCGTGTTTTACAATATGTGTTTCTTCTTTCACTTCTTTATTTCCTCCTCATTGGCTCCCAGCTCCATTTCTTTTCGGGCGTATCTGTAATAATCCTTGGCAAAACGATACTGGCGCAGGGAATATTCACCGAATTCCACGCCAAGGTTTCTCTTAAACTCACACCAGTTTGACCAGAGTAGACCACAGGCAGCGATATATGCATATATCTTCGCTCTAATCTGACGGTCACAGTTTCCTTCAAAGTAGATATCTATCAACCTGTCTACTTGCTTCTTATTGTAAAGAGAGTAAATGCAAAACATAGCAATATCAACATGCGGGTCTTGCATTCCTGAATATTCCCAGTCGGTCAGTTGAAGCTGTTCCTCCATCTTTCCATCTTCCGTAGTAGATATATAAAACAGGAAATTGTCCGGAACCGCATCTATATGTGTAAGGCAGAAATCTTTCTCCACTCCATCTATAAAAGATTTGAGAGAAAACACATTTTCCTTTGTCTGCCGATAATCTTTATAAATGGAAGGTTGTCCTTCCCATAACTTTTCATAAAATGAAATCTGGCCAAAAATGTCAAAAGTGTGATTCACAGACAGCTTCATTTGATGAAAATTCCTCAGTTTTTCCATGCACCGTTTCAAATCTATTGTGCTCTGCGCATCGCAAACCCTGATTCCCTCAAGAAATTTCGTAATTTTATAGCCATTGGCAGGGTTAATATATACAGGATTATCACAAAAGCCAAGGCCATTTATTGCTTTAAATACCTCAGCTTCCTGTAATCTATTAATCAGCTGATCTGTTCCTTCACCAGGGATACGCATGATGTACCTATCACCATTTACCGAAAATAGGAACGAACGGTTCGTCATTCCCTTCTTCAGCACTGTAATATCCACAATTTTTTCTGGGGTTGTATGAAAAGTTTGAGCAATTATATCCAATGCATCGGATTTCAAATGATTGGACCCTCCATCCAACTCTCTTAACTGCTCATAGGTATTGATTTCCACGACATTGGATCCATGAACCACCTTTGCAGGGACAATCATTTTATCTCCCTTGTATAGAGCAATCTCCCAGAAGTCTTCATTGTGCTTACCAGAAGCATTCATCTTCTTTACCTTTGCTCGTATTCCAGCAGCATCCTCTTCCAACAGATATGTAATGCCGACCATCGCATTGCCACCAGAATGCCCACCAACTTTCACCAACTCCATCTTTCGATTAGCCCGAACACTGCTTTCATTATCTACAAGATCACTTACCATATACCAAGAATACATTTCATGGCTGCTGAACGGGTTCCGGTCACACCAAATATCAGAAGGAATAATATATGAATTGCTTATTTTATCAATAACAAGAGCCAAGGATGAAAGGTTATTTTTACTTACATAATCCGGGTTAACCATAAGCTCTACGTTGTACTCATCAATCAGGTAATCAAAACTCTCCTTCATAAAGCCAACCACAATTGTGATATCTTTCACACCGACATCATGGAGTTGCTTGATTATCCTTTCTATAAGTGGCTCTCCGTTAATCTCCAATAGAGCCTTTGGTGTAGATAAATTAATTGGTACCATACGCATACCGAATCCTGCTGCAAGAATAACCGCATTTTTGGGCGCTTTTTTATTATATTCATGGAGCGCTTTTTTTGTAGGCCTAATATCCTCTGTTAAATAGCCATCAGTTATTAGCGCCTTTAAGCTCCTATTTACCACACCAAGGCTATGTCCTGACGTTTCAGACAAAATTCGCTGATTAATAAATGGTTCTACAAAAATTGTTCTCAGAATGTCTGCCTCTTGTTTGTTCGTGAACAATTATATTCTCCTTTCTCGTGAACACCAAAATATACAAAAACCAGGAATGCAGAGTATTGCACTCCTGGCAAATTAGATGATCTAAAACTTACTTGTATCTCTTACAGGAATACCTGCTATTTCTTTTTTCATGTGGTTTTCAAATGGATATAGATAATCCTTTAGCTCCGTTTCTATCACATGAATATCTTCAGATAATTCTGGGTGTTCAAGCCAAACTCGTGTATTATGAATTGAACGCAATGGATTCAAGTATTTAAATTTGTCAACATGGTTATCCGGCTTCAATCCAGTGACCTTTTCCACCTGCTCAACTATAGTTTCGTAATTAAATAAGAAATCCTCAAATTGTAAATAATGAATATGGCTTGAAGTACTGTTTTGGGGATTTCCGCTATTTCTAATATACCGGAATTTTTTACAAAACATCTCTGGCGTGTCCTTATTATCGCTACCATAATATAACTTCTCCAACAAATAAATATCTCGTGGATCACGGTCAATTACAAAAACTTCAATAGGATCTCCAAAATAACGGAGATATCTATCAATATTCTGAGAAGCCACAATTTGGTCAACTTCTATATATTCGCATCCTTCAAGGTTTGCTGCATGTAAGAGTTTATGAATATATTTCCTGGTTTCAGAAAGAAAATATTCCTCCGTAGGATGAGAAAAAAACATTACTTCGTTACTTAAAATTCTCCTGTGTGTAAATGGGAGAGCTTTCAATATCCTATCTTCTGCTTTTTTTAGATAAACATACTTTTCTCCTTTATCCAAAAGATCATACTCCCACCATCCCTTGTTTGTAAAATCGGTAAGCGCATCAACATACTCTTTTGAGTATTCCAGATACTTCCCACAAAAAAAACGTTCATATCTTTTATGAATCCGGTTTCCTCCATTAAATTGGCACAATCTCCAAAAACGTTTTAGAGCTCTTCCAGCATTATGCCTATTATGGCATTCTACGAGTTGAAACTCTAAGTCAGAGATACCGTCTGGATCGTGCAGAAATCTAAATTCAGCATCCGACATTCTGTGAACATTAGAATATTCTGCTACCAAATCTGTTAAGGCACTTGATCCTGATGCGCCATAGCTCGCACATGTAATTATCTTCATTGCTTTTTACCTTCCTTGTATTTTTTCTTATTATGCACTGTATGCTATATAGTTCCATCATGCTTCACAACCATATATTTAAAATACATATTGCGCACCGCAAAAAGAAATAAAACTGCACAAACAAAAATTGCAAGCATGTCAATCAAGACCTTATCTGTCATGTAGAAAACAAAACAACTCACAGGAATCAAGATAATATAAAATATTGTCGGCAAATCCAGCTTGATTCCATACTTTTTATGAAGCACTACAATCCGTATTAACATCATCAATACACTGGCTAAAGCCAGTGAAAGCAGTGCGCCTTGAAATCCAAAAGATGGAATCAGAAGGAGTAATAACAAAAAATTTGTCCCACCAGAAACCAATGAGGAAACCATCAAAATATTCACTGCTTTATATGACATGTAAATGGATGCACTGAAACTGGCAAATGCATTTGCACATGCATAGATTGTAATATGCGGTATAATTTCAAGGCATTCATAATAAGCTTCCGCTATAAAATATGGAAAGAGTACTTTTATGACAAGCGTTAATGCTGAAACTCCAAACATCAGAACTCCAAATAGCATATTGAAAACTCTCTTGTAATATAATGCGCTATTATTATTCTTTGCAATATCATAAGCCAATTCCAACCATGCATATTCAAAAACACTCACCATCAATGAAATCAATGTTGCAAACTTCACCGCAACAGAAAATAAGCCATTATAGTATGTTCCAAGCATATAGGCAATCATGATTTGTGTTAGCCCCGTCAATAGCCACTGCATAACTGAATTTAAAGCTAGAGGAGCGCCGAACTTCATCAATTTATTAAGGCGCGCTTTCTGCACATAACCTCTCTTGAAATGTCTTAATACATGGAATTTAAATTCAATAATAAAAATTTGTATTAAAGTTCCCATAATATATGAACAATACAAAACCTCAATACCATAATGCAAATACGCTATTCCAATCCAATTCATAAGAAGGTTAACCGTACTGTTCACGCATCCGGATATGATAAATATCCTGTTATCCTTCATGCTCCTGGCAACATATCCATAAAAATATTGAAATCCGTTTGCTATAGCATAAATACATACCAGATATGGATTGCTAAAATCCCAAAATAAATTAATAACAAGGATAACAATTGTACAAAGAACCGATGAAAACCACATAACAGGTAATCCTGTTGATATAACTTCATACCGTCCCTCATCTGTATCTGACTCGGCTGCGTAACGGAACACAGCATTCCAAATTGCTAGATATATTATTCCCACAACCAATTGCACAATGGTCATATTGACGCCATAGATTCCATATATCTCTGGATCTATCAATTTTGTATACAGTGGAAGAAGAATAAAAGAAATGAGTTTTGTAAAAACATTTCCCGCAAAATACCCTATCACTGTAAGTAAAAAATGTTTATACTGAGATTTCAATTTTAGTTCCCCTTTGTCAGAAAGGTTTTGTCAACTGTTTACACCACTTGCCCGAACAAATACTTTAAATAGTTTACCCCCCCCTTATATTTGTCAAGAAAATTTTTGTATTTTTCCAAAGTTATCGAATTATTACTTCAAAATTAAACAGGAAGATGGCAGTAAGAAATACGAAAAGGATAAAGAGCGCAGATAATCTCCATGAGATTTGTAGCTTCTGAACGGATTATCAAATCAGAAAAAAGTAAAAGGAGAGAATAAATTACTATTCTTCGTGACAACGAAAAATCGCTGTATCCCAGTAAATATAAGGGATACAGCGATTTTTCAATCTGGTAACTATCAAAGGCTGGAGTATACCACATTTATCTAGAAAAATCATCTATTTTCAAAGAATTTGGGAAGAACCATATTTTTTAGAATTTCCGTAATAGGCAATTGTGGCTTATTATACTAACACTACAACTCCTAAAATATAATTATTCTGTTCTTTTGCTAAATTTAGCTCATTTGAAATTTCATCATAAATTGATTGCCCTGTCTGTTCCACAAAAAGCATGTTCCCAATTTCTGTTCCTTGTTTAAGAGATTCTGCATCATAGAATATATTCCCCCCCTCTTTTACTTGGATATTCTGAGCATATAACTCTTTCTTCAACAGATTTAAGGTTGCAACATCCAGATGTTCATATTCACTTCCTGTCATATATATATGATTAATCCCCTGTTGTTTACATGAAAGGGCAATATTTGCAGACAATATCTTGATTTGCTGCTCCAATATTATTTTTTTCTTTCTCCTATTTTTAAGCGCCAATAGCCTGTCGTCTACAATAGATAAAAAGCGCTTTTTCTGTGGCTGTATAGATATTTCCCCTAACAACCTAGCATTAAAATATGTCCGGATTTCCTCCGGGCTCTGAAGCCTGACTGTAAAAAGCACCTTGCAAACTATCCAAGCACATGCCAAGAAAATTCCTGCAAACGCCCCCAATACAACATACTTAAAACTGAACCTAGGCTTCTCTGCCATTTTTAAATCATTTGTTGTTCCTGTTTGTTCGCTGTCAATAAGGCCTATTTGCCCCTCTGTCATGTTAGTTTTCAGGTTGTTCAATTGCGTATTGATAGTAGCAATGTTGTTTGAAATGGTATTTTTCCGGTCAATCAAGCCATAGTCTACTACGACATTTTCTGACTCCCCTAGCAGCTTAAGCTCATGGGCTCCAATTAACTGGAACTCTTGTTCTTTTTTCTTCAATTGTTCTTTTATTATCTCTGCTACGGCCTCCATTTTCTTTTCTTCCGGGCAGATAAATTTAACGGAAAAAGAATACCCGGATTGTGATATTGACCAAAGTTCACTAATATCTGCTTGCCTAATAGACAATCCAGCTTCCCCAATTATTTTCTTGCTCATTTCTCCGCCCACAATATAATTATAATACAAAGCCATTAAATTACCTGTGTAATCGCTTTCATTCTCCTGCGTATAATTAAACGTGTAATCAGAATCAATATAATATTGCAATTCGACAAGGGGCTTCTCATAAGGATTAATCTGCATAAGTGCTGATGTTTCTAAATAACCTTCATACTCTTCGATACGTGACATCAAATTTCTCGCTTCTAAAACTTGCTGCATTTCCTCATCTGGCAAAACTACTTCTTCTTGCCCAACTGAACTTTTCTCCTTCTTGTACCCCTGAATATCTTTAAAATACTTAGCCCCGCTAAGCAGGATGGCAAAAATAACCCCAAAGCATATTATCTGACGCCAGCCAAATATAGTCTGCCAAATTAATCCCATTAAATTTATTTCACGTTCTCCTCTTTCCTGCATTTCCATTATAATTTCCTCCATTGCTACTTTTGAAATTCTATTTGCGGGATTCTCCCTGTCCACTGCATGCCAAATACCTGTCAATATACCTTTTGTCCTGGCTAAACACAGACTGCCCCATTACTTGGTTTACATTATTTTCTCTTGCTTTTTACCTTTGTTACTCTCCATCTATTTCCAATAAACCTCCAGGAATTATCATAGTACAATACCTTAGCATAATTTCCCGCTGCAGTAGCATTGTCTGGGATATCTTTTGTTACGATGCTCCCTGCCCTAATCGTTACATTAGTACCAATCTGGACACCCTCAACAATGCAGGTATTGGATCCTATATAACAATTATCACCAATTACAGCAACATCCCCTTCGCAGCCTCCAATTGTCACACCCTGTGACATATTACAGTTATATCCTATGGAAAAGTTCCATTAATGGCTAACGAGCCGTTATGCCCAATATAAACCCTATCCCCCTTGATATATACGGTTCTGGCAAGTACATCTAAATGCAGAATTTCTGCACAACCCCTTCAGCAAAGTAAGGAAACCTATCTTCCCATAATATCTATATAAGTCACTTTTTATATATTCATTCATCCTATTTAGTAAGTTCTCCTTTCAATAATTTATAGATAAAATTTGCAATCCGGACAATGTGGAACTGAATTGTATTTATTCCAAGCCCAGAAATTATATCTTCTGAATTTTTCCCTATTGCCTTTGCTTTCCTGTAAAAGGATGCTGCATAAAAATATTTATAGGGAAAAGTTTGCCCTTGGAAATTTATTTTGTGGCTTTCACAATATCCGTTATAATTATTTTCAAAAAAAGCCAACGTTTTCGTTTGGTCTGTTAACCCTCCCTCCAAATATTCGCATACCACTGTAATCACTGGATGCCACTTTATCCTTCCTCCGGCCAATGCAATTTTATTCCAAACAATATCCTCAGGTGAAAACTTCTCATTTTCATATTCTGAAAATGGATATTTTTTCAAAATATCTGTCTGGTACACTTCAGCTTTGTCACCTGTTAATTTCTTTCTTCTTCGTTCAAAATTATTGGCAACCACTGTTCTTTTAGGCTTCCCGCCAATACATACCAGTATGCCATTCCTATAATTCCCTCGAAGACCCGAAACTCCAACTATTGATTTATCTATTTGCCCAATATCATTTATCCACGCTACTATATTTTCGACCGCATTTGGCAGAATATAATCATCACTGTCTAAAATAAACGTATACTTTGTATCTATCAGTGGAATTGCATAATTAAGTGCTGTATGTTTGCCTCCATTCTTCTTCTGGATATACTCCATATTTATATGTCCTTGTGACTTATATTTTTGAAGCAGCAACCCCGTGCCGTCCTCAGAGCCATCATCAACTACCATCCATTTAAACTGCTTATTTGTTTGGGCTACTAGCGATTCATACAACCGTTGCAGCAGATGCCCCCTATTATAAGTAGGTGTCAGAATTGTAAGCAATATCTCATAATTTTCCACACACATAAATATCTATCTGACACACAACCAAATATTGCAGATTACAAATTTTGTGGTTTCCTAAAGATCCGGTAAAACCGCAAAACAGGTTTTTTAATAAAAGACATTCCTTTTATTACCACTATCATAGATTTAGAAATCTTTAGCTTTAATGCTATTTGTGCATCAGAAACTCCTTTCATTTTTGATATTTCATAATACCTCAGTGTGGACCTTGCTTTTTCCTTCCAACCAATTGCCAAGTGAATATGCTCTCTTTCATAAAGCGTATAGCCATTATAATTTTTTGGATAATTTTAATTATGTTTTTACTCATGCCATCAGCTAAGTATTCGCAGGCATAAATCTTTTTATTAAACCACCTTATTTTACATCCTGCGGCAGCTATTCTATTCCAAAGAATACCTTTCTCTACATCATTTTCACCTTTGAATTCAGGTATTGGCGCAAACTCCCTTAACACTGAGGTATAATATGCTTCTGCTTTATCCCGCATCAGCTCTTTATAACGATATCTTTCTGTGTTTAATGCATCTATATAATCAGCATCATTTGTCCATTCATAGCCTATCACACGGCCATCTTCATGCATCCAGAGTCCCGACACCCCCATTTCCATCTTATATCTTGGCACTTTAACCTTCCTACAATTTATTCTCATTTCTATTTTGAATATTTTTCCCTCAATATTGCTTGTAATGAATGTATATCCATATCATATATCTTCAAATTGCTAATTTCCTCTATCTGCTTTTCCGTAAACCTCTTCCTTATCTCCTTAGCTGGTACCCCCCCCCCAAACGGTATAAGGCCCTACATCTTTCGTAACAACCGCGCCTGCCGCAATCACTGCACCATTCCCAATCCTGACACCCTGAAGGACTGTAGCGCCATGGCTGATTAACACGTCATGGCCTATGTACACCCTTTTGGATGGCTTGTTCCCAGCAATTGGATGGGATAAAATTTTATCCAGGGAATGTTCTGCTGGCCCTATCATTACATGGTCTGAAATACTGCAGTAATTTCCAATCTCGCAATTTTCTACCCAGCTATTGGCATTCACATAGGACATATAACCAATGCTGACATCTGGGCAGACATGCGTCCCAGGCGCTATGCCAACCCCTTCTGCGTACTTTGCGCGCAAAGATGCCTGCAAGGAACAGATATTTGTTCTGTTCCTTTTGTTATAAATATAGTTTTCTATTTTTTTTAATAACATGTTTTTCCTCCCAAGACTCTTGGTTACGTCCCCTGCTTAAACCCCAACAACCCAACGCGTACTTTCTTTGACAATACACGAATTTGCCTTCTGTAAATTAAGGCTAAAATTATAAGGTAGATAGCCAATAAGAAAAATAATTGCACACCCCCCAATAAGTAAAATGCCAAAAATGTGCCAAAGACAATAAATATGTCCATAACCTGATACGCGATACCAATATCTTTGCTTTTCTTCAACTGGACATCTTTAACTAAAACACTAATTAAATTAGCAATACAATAAACTGCTACTACGCCACCTATACCAATACTTTTTGTAAAAGCAGTTGCAAATACTACATTAAATCCCCCTGCGGTAATAATGGAAAGCGTTAATTTATTGCTTTCTTTATATGCCATAAATATAGTGCCCATAAACCCTGCATACGCGTTGAATATAGCGCCCAACATTAAAGCAGGGATAAGCCCCATGGATTCCTGATACATTTCTCCAACATAAAATGGATATATAATTTTAATCCCAAACACAATACATGGAAAGGCCATGACTAAAATTTTGAACATGTAATTGAGCATCATACGGTAATATTTTTCAACTTCTTGTCCATCATTGAATAACTCATATGCCAATTCATACCATGCAAACTGAACCACATTTACTAATAACATAATAATAGAAGAAAACTTATTTGCCACATTAAACTGCCCATTATAATATATCCCTAGCTTATGTGAAATAATGAATTGGGTAAAACCTAATAAAAACCAAATGCTTATGCTATTAAATGCAATAGGAAGGGAAAACTTTGCACATGTTGCTATATATTGCAGCTTAATATCTTTTACCCTAAATGAGGATATGAGCCGGAGCTTATACTCAATAACCAGAACCTGAAACAGAGTCCCAACAATATAAGAAAGGTAAACCATCCAGATCCCTTCATTGAATATTCCTATAAAGATACAGTTCAATGCCAAAATCGTCCCTGAATTGATACAGCCTGACAATACAAAAAACTTACTTTCCCCTAATGCCCTGGCAGAATAGCTATATAAGTATTGTACTGCCAGCATAATCCCCGTTGGAATAATATATTCAATATGCTCAATAGGAACCAAAATATTGAATAATATGGCGCCTACGCAAAAAACCACGGAACCAACCACCATGACTGCTATCCCATTATTTATGATTGCGTGCTTTCCACGTTCCTCCTTTTCATCATAGGAAATTCTGAATACCCCATCCCAAATAGACAAATAAATTACTGGTACAACTACATTTAAAACAGACATTGCCAAACCATACTGCCCATATGCCTCTGGCTCAATTTTATTCGTATATAGCGGAACTAATAAGAAACTTAACACTTTTGAGAAAACGTTTCCCAATAAAAAAACGATAGCCGTCTTTATGAAATTCGTAAATTTAGACATCCTGATACCTTTCTACTCCCCCATATTCTATCCTTAAAGAATTTATCAGTTCTTTTACTGAAGCTATTTTCATCCCATATAAGTTCAGACTCTTAATTCCTTCTATCTGCTTTTGTTACCAATGCTGACATCTGGGCAGACATGCGTCCCAGGCGCTATGCCCACCCCTTCTGCGTATTTTGCACGCAAAGATGCCTGCAGGGAACAGATATTTGTCTAGTTTTTTTGTTATAAATATGGTTTTCTATTCTTTTTAATAACATGATTTTCCTCCCAAGACTCTTGGCTTGCTAAAAGCCCAAAAGAAAGTACCAAAAAAATCAATGTTGTACCATTTATTAAAATAGTTTCTGTATACCCTACAATCAGCAAAAAAAAGCCCATCATTAAATAATTTCTTTTATTTTGACTAATTTTCCCACCCTTATATGCCATCGACAAAACATAAAACAAAAACAAAAAATAAATTAAAAATACTATTATCCCAAATTCTGCAAAAATCTGCATGTATGAATTATGCAAATTAAAAGATTTTTTAATATAAAAATCTGTATTATAGCCTGTTCCTATCCATATAGTTTTGGGATTTTGTTTCATATATTCAAATAAATTAATCCAAATAATTTGCCTGCCTGTAAAAATATTTTTTCCAAGAATACTCATACTGCCCAGCAATGTATTTTTCCATATAAAAACATATCCAAAGGGCAATAGAATACCTGCTACAATAATTCCCCAATAGGCAACAGATGCTAATTTTTTTGATAGGCATATTCTTTTGCCAAAAAAAATATCAAAAATAACTACCACTAATAACGCTACTAAAGATGTCCTACTTCTACACAAAACTATACAACTAAATGTAACTAAGCTTAACCCAATAACTGACAAAAATTTAATTACTTTTTTAAATCGACCTCTTAGTATCCAACCCTTTATATGCCAATAAGTAGCACCTAAAGTGAGTGCAACCATGTTGGGATTCAAACCTTCCATTGACTTACCACTCATCAGCAAATTTATATAGGATTCTGTATAATTTGTGGATGCAATAACCCCCAAACCCCATGTACATAGTGCCAAAATTCCTAAAAAATTACAGAAATCTTTATTTATTGAAATTTTAAATAATATACAAATGGTGAACATTGGAAATATAAGCAGCATCACATAACCAAATCCTGATCCATTAAAATACAACGCTCCAAATCCAATTACGGTTGCTATACATAAATATATAAAACTTTTTCTTTCTAAACTTATATCTTTAATTGAAAAAAACATTAATAGAACAAATAGAGTAAGTATATAAGCTAATGATGGATTAATGAATTTATACAAAAAATATACCGAGCATATGCCTAACAAAAGGATTGTCATTATAAAAAAAATTATTTCAAACTCCCGACTATATTTAGAGGTATTATTTCGCTCCATTTATTTACAACCTTTCTGTCAATTATTGCGCACCAAAGTAATGTACCATATCCATTAAATATCTTCATAAAAATTTACAAGAAAACATTTTTTCAATAAAATATAAAAATCCCAACTAAAACTTGCCCCCATACTATTCAATCACTTTTCTCCTTTTTTTAGTTATAGTTTCTTTCGAGCAAAAAGATTTTTCCCTATCATTTTCAGATATAAAAATCCTTCTGTAACTCCTTCATTCTTTATTTTTACTATCAACTTATATGGTCCAGTTCGAATCATTCCAAAAAGTTTCCCCCATTTAGGACCATATCTCTTTTTTAATTCCCACTCTCTCTCTTTATTTTTCTTTTGTTTTTCATCTTGCCATGACATATCAAAATGATGAATACTTATGGACTTATCTGTAATACTAATCTCGCCTGTCCGAAAAGATTTAGGGCTAAAAACCTCTGAAGGATATACGATAAATTTTTCAAACCTTTGATACCTGTCCTCCTGTTTTAAACCATGGCGCATCAATATTTCTGTCTGAATCACAGGGCATGCCTTCAAATCCATTTTCCCATTGCCACGGACAAACTCCCTTGTTTCATAATATTCCATGATTTCCTTAAGGTATGGATGCCTTTTCGTTGCGCCGAAACCTAATCCAAGATTCAAAAAATCCTTTGATTCCATGCCTACAAACATTTCACAACCTAGTAGGCCATCTAAAGGTTTTAGCAATTCCACATCTGTATCCAAATATATCCCACCATGATGGTAGACAATGTCAACTCTGGCATAATCTGATACAAACGCCCACTTCCTTTTTCCATATGCCTGCTCAACATACTTATTCTTATGGATGTCATAATTATCCTCATTCCAGCATATGATTTCATAATCAGGGCAGTACTTTTTCCAGCTTGAGATACATTTTTCAATTTTTTTGCTGTACTCCCCCTTCCCAAACCAACAATAATGAATAACCTTAGGTATCATGCTTTACTCCTGTTCTCCTGTATCATACTTTTTCTTCATATCTCTCAACAATACTTTTCTGTATAACTCCTTATTAAGCAATAACAAAACTACTGCAATTTTCCTATTTCTCCGTATAAACTCTGATAGCAATATCCTACGCCTGTTCCTTTTTATATGGTTCATTAATTTAGGTAAATATTCATTTGTTTTCCAATCATTAGACATCAAAATTCTATCAACTGCTATTAAATAACACCAATCTAAGCGAAAAATCACTATAGGAACTACTGATGGAAATTTATGTTTTACCTGTTTTAAATTATATTTGTATGCTTGGATATTATCCAAATTAGCTTTTGTAAATGTATTTGTAGTAATACTGTTTCTCCTATGATAATAATAATACATTGGCCGATTATCAATTACGATACTTTCAGCCTGTGACAGAACATCCACAATGGCATATCCATCTTCCCCAATTTTTCCTTCACGATACCTTACCGTAGAAAATATGCTTCTTTTATATAATTTTGCGCAGGCTGAAACTGCACCTCCCATTGCACCTATATCCATACTCAACGCCTCTTCTACTGTATAGGCCTTGGTCTTTTCTGGTAACTTCTTCTCCATAATTTTATTACCATAAACATCATAAATACCACATTCAACTATATCACATTTGTATTTATGCATATCCCCAAGCAAATGCTCTACAATCCGCTTATCCACTTTATCATCACTGTCTATAAACATTACATATTCTCCAGCCATGATATCTAACGCTACATTTCTAGCTGCACTAAGTCCAGCATTTTTTTGATGGATTACATGAATACGAGAATCTTTCGCTTTATATTCATCACACATTTTCCCTGAATTGTCTGTAGAACCATCGTCTACCAAAATAATTTCCAAATTTTCATATGTCTGTCCTAGGACAGAGTCCATACATCTGTCTAAATAATCTTCTACATTATACACTGGGACAATCAATGTCACTTTTTCTAACATATTTCCTGAACTCACCTTTAATCCTCCAACTAATATCTTAATATCCACATCCCTGCTATTTCTCCATACATTTTCCACCAATTTTGAATTTCTTGTTTAGCCTCTAATGGGCATGCATCTTGATCGTAATCAACTTTAAATTATATAAAAATATATTTTGTCCATTGTTTGGCATTAGTAAAACAATTATTAGCTCATTTATATCCCTTAGTTCCCATCTACTCTTTACATAAATGATTCAACCGTCCATTTAAACATCTTCTCTATATCAACTTGCGGTTTCCAACCTAAATCCCTGATTTTCCGTGTATCCATAATTGCTAATTTAAATGGCAAATATGGAAGATTGCCCGCTTCCTCACTAAACGTAACTTTACTTTTCCCAGATGGAGATAATTTTGCAATTAACTCTGCCAAATCCCTAATGCTTATCAGATTCTCATCCGCTGCAACATTATATAATTTACTATCACCCTTTTCCATTACCAAAAAAATGGCATTAATTCCATCTGCTACATAAGTATATGTTCTCATTGCACTCCCGTCAGAATGAAGCACAATATCTTTTTCTTCCAAGACGCAATTAATAAATTCTGCAAAAGCCCTTCCATCATCCAAGGAAATACCAGGCCCCAATGTATGCGAAAATCTTACCCCACAAAAGTCAATCCCATACTCCTCTTTATATGTTGCCAACATGGTTTCGCATAAGCGCTTTGCCTCTGGGTAACATGCCCGGAAATTTAAGTGCTGCATGGGACCCATATCTGTTTCGAGAATAGCCCTTTCCTCTTTCCATTCCCCATATATTTCTACAGTTGAAACATAAAAAACCCTTTTTGTCCGATGTGTTCTGGCACACTCTAGTACATTGTGTGTACCATTCACATGTGCCCACAATGTTTCAACAGCCGTTTCCTTAAAATCAACTGGAGCTGCTGGACCAGCAGTATGAAAAATATAATCAATATCACCTTCATAAACAATATCTTTATTTACATCCTGATACAAGAATGATACATTTGGCAAATCTAAAGTATTGCCAAAGACCTCCTGAGCCTTGGACGCTGACCTAGCCAACCCAATTGCCCTTATATTCAAATTATACCTTATATCAACGTCCACAAGCGTTTCTAAAAGATATCTTCCTAACCTGCCCGTAGCACCTGTTATCAAAACTGTCCTGTTACGGTACATCTGCCAGTTAATCGAGCTATTGCATATAATATCTAAATCCCTCTTGTCCATTTTCAGCACTCCTTCTCATAACCCAAACACACACCTGTTTTCCTCCAGTTCCAACATTGCCTTTAATATATAAAAGTCCTCCGGAGTAGTAATTTTTATATTTTGGTTATTTTCTTTTACAAGATGAACATTATTTCCTAAATAGGTATAACCAAGCACTGCATCCAACAAAGGGATTGGCTGTTCTACCCCTTCTATACCTTGATATGTCATTTTTAATAAATCCAGCCTAAATGTCTGTGGAGAAGTAAGGCTATAGGTATCATCCCTTTTTTTAAAATCCTGAAATGCTGCACAATCCTTATCAGTGACTACTACAGATTCAATCACTGGCCGAACCGTCATCGCACTTCCATATTTTCTCGCTACGCGAACATTCTCACTAATAATATTCTCTTGGATTAATGGCCGAACCCCATCATGTATTACAACAATATCACTATCTTGCGCGCCATTTTCTCCAATCCATCTAAGCCCATTTTCTATACTACGTTGCCTATCTTTTCCTCCCGAAATAACGGCTACTGTCTTTCTCAAATCATACTTTTCTACAAGGCTATTCATATGCTCTATCCAGCTTGCATTGCAGGCAACAACAACCCGCCCTATGTCATGGCATTCCTCAAATCTTTCCAGTGTATACACTATAATAGGTTTTCCAAAAACTTTCAAAAATTGTTTTGGCATGCCAGAGTTTCTCATTCTTTGCCCAACACCGCCTGCCAGTATTATCGCATAATTCATCCCTATCTCCAATCATTAGTAATACTTACCTTTAAATTTTTCATATGGCTCATCCACACTTGCATAAACATAATCATGATGTGGGATGCGCTGTCCTACTGGTGGTAATTCCATATAGCTATCCCCATATTGAAGTTTGCAATATGCATCAACATTTCCCGGACATGGAACCT
>Ga0137308_101016_pt1 | contig 33340 bp, 27 predicted proteins | sample Inofrocosms_June_FD_97181 | JGI IMG/M metagenome (GOLD analysis project Ga0137308, IMG submission 97181) | Mouse cecal microbial communities from Vienna, Austria - N-Acetylneuraminic and N-Acetylglucosamine D2O microcosms_June | ecosystem: Host-associated > Mammals > Digestive system > Large...
ATAACCATTACCCACCAGCTCGTTTCTTCAAAATTAGCGAGTTTTATTATCATTTTGTTATTAAAACTTACCAATCCCACTAAGTAGCGAAAAAAGGACTTTCCAAGAAACCTCGGAAAGCCCCATAAATCAATGAATTTTCAATTACTCAATAATCGTAGCCACACGACCAGAACCAACTGTACGACCACCCTCACGGATAGCGAACCGAAGTCCCTGCTCCATAGCTACCGGATGAATCAGCTCAACGCTCATCTCTACGTTGTCGCCAGGCATACACATCTCAGTACCCTGCGGCAGCTCGCAAACGCCGGTAACGTCGGTTGTTCTGAAGTAGAACTGCGGACGATAGTTGTTGAAGAAAGGAGTATGACGGCCACCCTCGTCCTTGGTCAGAACGTATACCTGAGCGGTAAACTTGTGATGGCACTTTACAGAGCCTGGCTTGCACAGACACTGTCCTCTCTCGATGTCAGTTCTCTGAACGCCACGCAGCAGAGCGCCGATGTTATCACCAGCCTGAGCCTCGTCAAGCATCTTACGGAACATCTCGATACCGGTAACAACGGTCTTGCGGCTCTCCTCGGAGATACCTACAATCTCAACTTCCTCATTCAGATGCAGAGTACCGCGCTCTACTCTACCGGTAGCAACCGTACCACGGCCGGTAATGGTAAATACGTCCTCTACAGGCATCAGGAACGGCTTGTCAGTCTCACGCTGCGGATCCGGAACCCAGCTGTCAACAGCATCCATCAGCTCGATGATCTTCTCGCCCCACTCGCTGCTGGGATCCTCAAGAGCCTTCAGAGCGGAACCCTGGATGATCGGCGTGTCATCGCCCGGGAACTCGTACTCGTTCAGCAGCTCACGGATCTCCATGTCTACCAGCTCAAGCAGCTCGGGATCGTCAACCATATCGCACTTGTTCATGAACACTACGATATAGGGAACGCCTACCTGACGGGACAGAAGGATGTGCTCTCTTGTCTGAGCCATAACACCGTCAGTAGCAGCAACAACTAGGATAGCGCCGTCCATCTGAGCAGCGCCGGTGATCATGTTCTTTACATAGTCAGCATGGCCTGGGCAGTCAACGTGCGCATAGTGTCTGTTATCAGTCTCGTACTCAACGTGAGCGGTAGAGATGGTGATACCACGCTCTCTCTCTTCCGGAGCCTTGTCGATGTTCTCGAATGCTACAGCCTCGCCAGTACCCTTTCTCTCGTGAAGAGTCTTGGTGATAGCAGCGGTCAATGTAGTTTTACCATGGTCAACGTGGCCGATGGTACCAATGTTGCAATGCGGTTTGCTTCTTTCGAACTTTTGTTTTGCCATTTTATAACGTCCTCCTTAATCAGCCCTGCGGCTATTCATTTGCGGCTGGCGCCGCAATAGCGCCAGGCCTTTCATTTTATAATAGGCTAGTCTATATTATATGCTATTTAGCTTGTTTTTTCAAGCCTATAATCACTAACTCTTGCTGTTATTTGCCTTTTCTTTCGGCAATAACCTTTTCCTGCACGGACTTGGGAACCGGCTCATACTTCTCAAAGAACATGGAGTAGTTGCCGCGGCCCTGTGTCCTGGAACGCAGGTCTGTGGAATAACCAAACATCTCTGACAGCGGTACATAAGCCTTTACCATCTTGCCGCCGCCGATGTCCTCCATGCCCTCGATGCGGCCGCGACGGGAGTTGATATCGCCGATAACATCACCCATGTAGTCCTCTGGCATGGTCACTTCCACCTTCATGATGGGCTCCAAAAGAATCGCCCCCGCCTTCTGCATGGCATCCTTAAATGCCAGAGAGCCGGCGATCTTAAACGCCATCTCGTTGGAGTCAACCTCATGGTAGGAACCGTCATATACATTGGCGCTGATGCCCAGTACCGGGAATCCGCCCAGGATACCGGACTTTGCGGCATCCTCAATACCTGCGCCTACGGCCGGGATATATTCCTTGGGAATAGCGCCGCCCACAACGCTGGACTCAAACTTAAAGGTCTGCTCCGCATTGGCATCCATAGGCTCAAAGTGTACCTTACAGTGGCCGTACTGACCGCGTCCGCCGGACTGCTTGGCATACTTGCTGTCCACATCAACCGCCTTGGTGATGGTCTCCTTATAGGCAACCTGAGGCGCGCCTACATTGGCTTCCACATGGAACTCTCTTAACAGACGGTCTACAATGATCTCTAAGTGAAGCTCGCCCATACCGGAGATAATGGTCTGACCGGTCTCCTGGTTAGTCTTTGCGCGGAAGGTAGGATCCTCCTCGGCAAGCTTTGCAAGAGCCTCGCCCATTTTGCCCTGGCCTGCTTTGGTCTTGGGCTCGATCGCAATATCGATAACCGGCTCCGGGAACTCCATGGACTCCAGAATAACCGGATGCTGCTCGTCGCAGATGGTATCGCCGGTGGTCGTCAGCTTAAAGCCTACGGCAGCTGCGATGTCGCCGGAGTAAACCTTGTCCAGCTCCTGTCTCTTGTTGGCATGCATCTGCAGGATACGTCCCACACGCTCTTTCTTGCCCTTAGTCGCGTTCAGCACATAGGAACCGGAGTTCATAGTGCCGGAGTACACGCGGAAGAAAGCCAGCTTGCCCACAAACGGGTCGGTCATAATCTTAAATGCCAGCGCTGAGAAGGGCTCCTCGTCAGAGGAGTGTCTCTCAATCTCATTGCCCTCCATGTCCACACCCTTGATCGCCGGGATGTCGGTAGGAGCCGGCATATATTCCAGAACTGCGTCAAGCAGTTTCTGAACGCCTCGGTTTCTGTAGGCAGAACCGCAGCATACCGGAATAGCGGTACACTCGCAGGTAGCTTTCCTCAAAGCAGCTTTCAGCGCTTCTACGGACGGCTCCTCTCCCTCCAGATATTCCATCATCAGATCGTCGTCAAGCTCGCAGATCTTCTCAACAAGCTCGCCGCGGTACAGTTCCGCGTCATCCTTCATATCATCCGGAACGTCAATGATGGAGACATTCTCGCCCTTGTCATCATTATAGATGTAGGCTTTCATCTCAAACAGGTCGATGATTCCCTTGAACTCATCTTCCTTGCCGATGGGCAGCTGCAGACAGATGGCGTTTTTGCCAAGTCTTGTCTTGATCTGCTCCACCGCACCGTAGAAATCCGCGCCCATAATATCCATCTTGTTGATGAACGCCATACGGGGTACGTTGTAGGTGTCAGCCTGACGCCATACATTCTCGGACTGCGGCTCAACACCGCCCTTTGCGCAGAACACGCCTACGGCGCCGTCCAGCACGCGGAGAGAACGCTCAACCTCTACGGTAAAGTCAACGTGGCCTGGAGTATCAATGATGTTGATCCTGTGCTCCAGAGCCCCGGCCTTTGGCTTGCAGTTCTCCTGCATCGTCCAGTGACAGGTGGTCGCAGCTGAAGTGATGGTGATTCCTCTCTCCTGCTCCTGCTCCATCCAGTCCATGGTGGCAGTACCCTCGTGAGTATCACCTATTTTATAATTTACACCAGTATAGTACAGAATACGCTCGGTCAATGTGGTCTTACCAGCATCAATATGAGCCATGATTCCGATATTTCTGGTTCTCTCTAACGGATATTCTCTTCCAGCCAAGATTTTTTCCTCCTATTTTGATTCTGAAAGACTACAGAAAACAAAGAACTGACAGGCGCCCCCTAAGGCCAAGCCGCCGATACCGCTTTGTTCACACCGGGCAGTCAACCCGATTAATCCTTCTTCCTTGCAGACAAAAACGCCGCCCGCCGAAAACCGATAAATTCGATTCCCTCAAGGAAATGATTCTGCCGCCCCTCTTAGAAACGATAATGAGCAAAAGCCTTGTTTGCCTCTGCCATCTTGTGCATATCTTCTTTTCTCTTAACCGCAGCGCCGGTATTGTTAGCTGCGTCAAGGATTTCATTTGCCAGTCTGTCCTCCATGGTCTTCTCACTTCTCTTACGAGAGAACATGGTCAGCCAGCGGAGCCCCAAAGCCTGACGTCTGTCAGCCCTAACCTCGATAGGCACCTGATAGGTAGCACCACCGATACGTCTCGCCTTTACCTCCAGAACAGGCATGATATTGTTCATAGCCGTCTCAAACACTTCCAGAGCAGGCTTTCCGGATTTCTCCTCTACTTTTGCAAACGCACCATATACAATCTTCTGGGCAACACCCTTCTTACCGTCAAGCATAATGTTGTTGATAAGCTTGGTCACTACCTTATTATTGTATAAAGGATCTGCTAATACATCTCTTTTCTGAATATGACCTTTACGTGGCACGGTTCTTCCCTCCTTAACTACAATAAATCAATTCGTTAAATCATCGGTACTCACATGTGTTTCCCCAAGTGTTCGTGCTGTGATATCTGTATAACAGAATTCCAACACTTTCTTAGTTTCGTTTAGATTTGTCCCGAATCTCCTTTAAAGCAGCGATTATTTCTTTGCTTCCTTAGGTCTCTTAGCGCCGTACTTGGAACGAGCCTGCTTTCTGTTTGAAACACCTGCGGTATCAAGAGTACCACGAATGATGTGATATCTTACACCGGGAAGATCCTTTACTCTTCCACCGCGGATCAAAACAACGCTGTGCTCCTGAAGATTATGTCCCTCACCGGGAATATAGCTTGTCACTTCGATTCCGTTGGAAAGACGTACTCTGGCGATCTTTCTAAGAGCTGAGTTAGGCTTTTTAGGTGTGTCAGTTTTTACTGCGGTACACACACCGCGCTTCTGGGGAGCAGACACATTTGTAGCCTTCTTATGAAGGGAATTGTAGCCTTTCTGAAGAGCAGGTGCTGTGGACTTCTTTACAGATGTCTGACGTCCTTTTCTTACTAACTGGTTAAATGTTGGCATTCTGTTTCACCTCTTTCTAAATTGTATCATTATACATGCTCACAAAAAAAGCATCCGCACGCATGCTTTATTAGTATAGCCGCTTACGAATGCAATGTCAATCATTTTTTTGGAAAATTCAGATAAAACGGCGCCATAACGTTACTGTCCACTCCGTTCACAGCAACCTATGCACAGAAATCGCAAAACAGCGATTTCGCGCATGTCTGTCTCGGGTTTATCACGCGGAAACAGCGTGAAAACACCTCGCGGCGACAGCGAGTGAACAGTAACGCCATAACGTCACTGTCCACTCCGTTCACATCAACAGATGCACGGAAATCACAACAACAGCGTTTTCATCCATGCCCGTTTCAGGTTTGCCACGCACAACAACACTTCGCAGAATGTTTTGCATCCTTCTCAAAGTGATTTCAGTTCGGCAATATACCTCTTTAGGGCATCCTCCCAAGAAGGCAGTCTCTCGAATCCCTTCTCCGTCAGCTTATCCTTGCTCATGCGGCTGTTCATAGGACGGTTCGCTTTTGCCCCGTATTCCTCCGACGTAACCGGAACCACATTTACCTTCACTCCGGCCTCCTTAAAAATAGCGCAGGCAAAATCATACCATGAACAGAACCCTTCGTTTGTGGCATGGTAAACCCCATACTTGTCCGTCTGAACCATATCCACCAACAGCCTTGCCAGATCAAAGGTATAGGTAGGGGAACCGAATTGATCGTTTACCACGGTGATTGTGTCATGGCTTTCCGCCAGCCGCAGCATGGTTTTCACAAAGTTCTTGCCGTTTACTCCGAATACCCACGCAATCCTCACGATAAAATACTTATCCAAAAGCTCCTGCACTGCCAGCTCACCCTCATATTTCGTCTGTCCATAGACACTTTTCGGAAGGCACTCATCCTCCGGCTCCCAGACATGCTCTCCCAGTCCTTCAAATACATAGTCCGTGCTGATATAAATCATCTTAATATCAAGTTCTTTACAAACCTTTGCTATATTTCGGGGTCCGTCGGCATTTACCTTCCGGCAGGCCTCCACATTTTCCTCTGCGGCATCCACAGCCGTATAGGCCGCACAATGAATGACCGCGTCAGGGGCAGCCGCCCTGATCACGCTGTCCACACTGGCAGCGTCCGTGATATCCATCTCTTGAATATCCACGCCGACGGCTTCCATCCCGCGTTGTTCCAGTTCATTGACCACGTCATATCCCAGCTGTCCCTTAACTCCCGTAACCAAAACCTTCATATTTGTACCCATACCTTTCCGCAGCCTGCATTCCTTTTACAATAAGGGCAATGCCTTACGGCATCGCCCTTGTCTTACAATGGTATTATTCGTTGTCCTCAGCGACAGCGACCATCTCCTCTGTTGCCTCTTCTACTTCATCCGTTTCTTCCGGATCCAATGCTTCGCCTGATTCTTCCAAATCCGTCAACTCCATGTCTTCATCGAAATCAACCTCATCTTCCATATCAAGCTCGTCAAAGGATATGGTTTCCGTCTCGTCCGTATTTAGTTTGGTATTCCGGTATCTCTTCATACCCGTACCTACAGGAATCAGCTTACCGATAATAACGTTTTCCTTCAAGCCGATCAGATTATCGACTTTTCCCTTAATAGCAGCCTCCGTCAGAACCTTGGTAGTCTCTTGGAAGGATGCCGCCGACAGGAACGAATTGGTAGCCAGAGCCGCCTTGGTAATACCCAGAAGCACTTGTTTTCCGTCTGCCGCTTCCTTTCCTTCTGCCAGAAGCTTCTCGTTCATGTCCTCATATTCAAGGACATCCACCAGCGTACCGGGAAGGAATTCCGTATCTCCGTTAGTCTCGATCCGGATTTTCTTTAACATCTGACGGACAATCACTTCTATATGCTTATCTGCAATATCAACACCCTGAAGACGGTATACACGCTGTACCTCACGGAGCATATAATCCTGCACCGCGCGAATTCCCTTGATTTTCAATAGGTCATGAGGATTGACGCTTCCTTCGGTCAATTCGTCACCGGCCTCCAGAACCTGTCCGTCCATAATCTTAATACGGGAACCATAGGGAATCAAATAGGCCTTGCTCTCTCCGGTCTCATTATTTGTGATGACAACTTCACGTTTTTTCTTGGTGTCCTTAATCTCTGCCTTACCGCCGAACTCGGCAATAATGGCAAGACCCTTAGGCTTTCTGGCTTCAAAAAGCTCCTCTACACGGGGAAGACCTTGTGTGATATCGTCACCCGCAACGCCTCCGGTATGGAACGTTCTCATAGTCAGCTGTGTACCGGGCTCACCGATGGACTGTGCCGCGATGATTCCCACCGCTTCACCCACCTGTACGGCTTCGCCTGTGGCCATGTTTGCCCCATAGCATTTTGCACAGATTCCCACATGGGAACGGCAGGTTAAAATGGTGCGGATTTTAACCGCTTCTATAGGTTCACCCTTCTCATTCACGCCGACATTTAAAATCCTGGATGCGCGGCTGGGAGTAATCATATGGTTCCGCTTTACGATAACATTGCCTTCTCCGTCCATGATATCCTCACAGGAGTATCTTCCCGTGATTCGATCCTTCAGATTCTCAATGGTTTCCTTGCCGTCCATAAATGCCTTGACCACCATTCCGGGAATCTCCGTTCTGCCCTCACAGCAGTCTACCTCCCGGATGGAAAGCTCCTGAGACACATCCACCATACGTCTGGTCAAATAACCGGAGTCTGCGGTACGCAGCGCGGTATCGGACAGACCCTTGCGGGCGCCGTGGGCGGACATAAAATACTCCAAAACATCCAAGCCCTCACGGAAATTGGATTTAATCGGCAGCTCAATGGTCCTGCCGGTGGTATCCGCCATCAATCCACGCATACCTGCCAGCTGCTTAATCTGCTGGTTGGAACCACGGGCGCCGGAGTCGGCCATCATAAAGATGTTATTATACTTATCCAGCCCTGCAAGCAGCACATCCGTCAATTCCTTATCCGTCTCGTTCCACGTCTCCACCACCGCACGATATCTTTCTTCCTCCGTTATCAAACCGCGGCGGAAGTTAGCGGAAATCTTATCAACGGTTGCCTGTGCGTCGGCCAGCATCTGGGGCTTTCTCTCAGGCACGGTCATATCGGAAATCGACACGGTCATAGCCGCTCTGGTAGAGTACTTATATCCGATGGCTTTCACGTCATCCAGCACTTCGGCCGTCTTTGACGCACCATGTATATTGATAACCTTCTCCAGAATCTGCTTCAATCCCTTCTTGCCCACATGGAAGTCTACTTCCAGCTTTAAGAAGTTCTCCGGCTTGCTTCTATCTACAAATTCCAAGTCTTGGGGCAGAATCTCGTTAAAGATAAACCGCCCGAGAGTGGATTCCACATTTCCCGTAATGGTTTCGCCTGCCGCATTCACCTTGCTCATACGGACGATAATTCTGGAATGCAAAGTACATGCACCGTTCTCGTAAGCAAGTATGGCCTCGTTGACATTCTTGTAGAATCTGCCTTCGCCAATCACACCGGGTCTCTCCTGTGTCAGATAATAAATACCCAAAACCATATCCTGTGAAGGAACCGCCACAGGGCCGCCGTCGGAGGGCTTCAACAGATTGTTGGGCGAAAGCAGCAGGAACCTGCACTCGGCCTGCGCCTCTACGGACAGGGGAAGGTGAACCGCCATCTGATCACCGTCAAAGTCGGCGTTAAACGCGGTACATACCAGAGGATGCAGCTTGATCGCCTTACCTTCTACCAAAATGGGTTCAAACGCCTGAATACCCAGTCTATGCAGAGTAGGTGCACGGTTCAGCATAACAGGATGCTCCTTAATAACCTCCTCAAGCACATCCCAAACCTGATTGTCCATTTTGTCTACCAGTTTTTTGGCATTCTTTATATTTTGGCTGATTCCCTTTGTCACCAGTTCTTTCATAACGAAGGGTTTAAACAGCTCGATTGCCATCTCCTTGGGCAGACCGCACTGATAAATTTTCAGTTCAGGCCCCACCACAATAACGGAACGGCCGGAATAGTCCACACGCTTGCCCAGCAGGTTCTGACGGAAACGGCCGGATTTACCTTTTAACATATCGGACAAGGACTTCAGCGCTCTGTTTCCGGGTCCGGTGACAGGACGGCCGCGTCTGCCGTTATCAATCAATGCATCTACTGCCTCCTGAAGCATTCTCTTCTCATTGCGCACAATAATATCCGGTGCACCCAGCTCCAACAGTCTCTTCAGACGATTGTTTCTGTTGATAATCCTTCTATATAAATCGTTTAAATCGGAAGTTGCAAAACGTCCGCCGTCCAGCTGTACCATAGGACGAAGGTCGGGAGGGATCACGGGAACCACATCCATAATCATCCATTCGGGCATATTGCCGGATTCACGGAAGGCCTCTACGACTTCCAGCCGTTTGATAATCCGGGCACGCTTCTGTCCGGTGGATTCCTTCAAACCGGTCTTCAGCTCCTCCGCCTCCGTATCCAGATGAATGGCCTGAAGCAGCTCTTTGATTGCCTCTGCCCCCATGCCCACACGGAACTTATTTCCGTAAGTTTCTCTTGCGTCCTGATATTCCTTTTCGGACAGAATCTGCTTATATTCCAGTCCTGTCTCTCCGGCATCCAGCACAATGTAAGACGCAAAATACAGAACCTTCTCCAATACTCTGGGAGACAGATCCAGAATCAAACCCATTCGGCTGGGAATCCCCTTAAAGTACCAGATATGCGACACCGGAGCCGCCAGTTCGATATGACCCATACGCTCTCTGCGGACACTTGCCTTGGTAACTTCCACACCGCAGCGGTCGCAGACAACACCCTTATATCTAATCTTCTTATATTTACCGCAATGACATTCCCAGTCCTTGCTGGGGCCGAAAATCTTCTCGCAGAACAGACCGTCTCTCTCGGGCTTCAATGTTCTGTAGTTGATTGTCTCAGGCTTTAATACCTCGCCATGGGACCATTCGCGAATCTTATCAGGTGAAGCCAACCCTATCTTGATGGCATCAAATGTCATGGGCTGGTAGGACGCTTCATTCTTTGTTTCTGACATTAATGGCACTCCCTTCTACTATTCATAGCTCGCTCGGCTCTGAACCCCGTCCAGAACCGTCTCGGAAAACTTTAGGTCTCACCCGGCTCCGAACTCACTCAAAATCATCATCGCCGTCAAAATCATCGGCGTCCATGTCATATGCATCATCGTCAAAATCGTCATCATCCGCACTTACCAGTTCGCCGCTCTCCGAATCGAACTCCTGTGCCTGATAACCCATCTCGCCTAACGAGCCGTTATCATAATCGTCGTACTTGCGGTCGTCTCCCATCTCATACCGATAATCCGTATCTCCGTAATCAATGGTTTCCATAATCTCTACTTCGGTCTGGTCATCGCGGAGAACTCTCACATCCAAGCCCAGCGCCTGAAGCTCCTTAAGCAATACCTTAAAGGATTCCGGAATACCGGGTTCAGGAATATTGTCGCCCTTGATAATCGCCTCATAGGTCTTTACACGTCCTACCACATCATCGGATTTCACTGTCAAAATCTCCTGCAGTGTGTAAGATGCGCCGTAAGCCTCCAGCGCCCAAACCTCCATCTCTCCGAAACGCTGTCCGCCGAACTGAGCCTTACCGCCCAGAGGCTGCTGTGTCACCAGAGAGTACGGTCCGGTGGAGCGGGCATGAATCTTATCATCCACCAAATGGTGCAGTTTCAGGTAATGCATGTGGCCGATGGTTACGGGGCTGTCAAAATACTCGCCGGTACGTCCGTCGCGGAGCCGTACCTTACCGTCGCGGGAAATGGGTACACCTGCCCATACTTCCCTGTTGCTCCTGCTCTTTGACAGGTAGTCTATTACCTCCGGAAGCAGTTCTTCTCCGTGTATGCTCTCAAAGGTCTCTCCTTCCCACTTTCTGCCGTCAGCCGTATTTTCCCTTCCTTCGGCCTTCCACTGCTTTGCCTCGGCCTCGTCAAAGGGAAGATTTACATAGTCATTCGCCAAGTCGAGAGTATCCATAATATCATTCTCGTTAGCGCCGTCAAATACCGGTGTAGCCACATTGAATCCCAGCGCTCTTGCCGCCAGCGACAGGTGAATCTCCAATACCTGTCCAATGTTCATACGGGAAGGCACACCCAGAGGATTCAATACGATATCCAGAGGTCGTCCGTTGGGCAGATACGGCATATCTTCTACCGGAAGCACACGGGAAACCACACCCTTGTTACCATGACGGCCTGCCATCTTGTCACCTACGGAAATCTTTCTCTTCTGTGCTATATAAATACGAACCGCCTGATTCACTCCGGGGGACAGCTCATCGCTGTTCTCTCTGGTAAACACTTTGGCATCTACCACAATACCGTATTCGCCGTGAGGAACCTTCAGCGAAGTATCGCGGACTTCTCTTGCTTTTTCTCCGAAGATTGCACGGAGCAGCCTTTCCTCGGCAGTAAGCTCCGTCTCTCCCTTGGGCGTTACTTTTCCCACCAGAATATCACCGGCGCGGACTTCCGCACCGATACGGATAATTCCTCTGTCGTCCAAGTCTTTTAACGCATCATCGCCGACACCGGGGACATCTCGTGTGATCTCCTCAGGCCCCAGCTTTGTATCTCTGGCTTCCGCCTCATATTCTTCAATGTGAACGGAAGTATACACGTCTTCCTGAACCAGTCTTTCGCTTAACAGTACCGCATCCTCGTAATTGTAACCCTCCCATGTCATAAATCCGATCAGAGGATTCTTTCCCAAGGCCAGCTCGCCCATATATGTGGAAGGGCCGTCGGCAATTACCTGTCCCGCTTCCACATGGTCGCCCTTAAATACAATAGGCTTCTGGTTATAGCAGTTGGACTGATTGCTTCTGGAGAACTTTGTCAAATGATATTCCGCTCTCTCACCGTCATCGCAGGTCATGCGGATCAATTTGGAGGACACATAGTCAATCGTGCCAGCCTTCTTCGCCAGAACACAGACACCTGAGTCTACTGCCGTCTTTGTCTCCATACCGGTGCCCACCGCCGGAGCATCCGTCAGCAAAAGAGGCACTGCCTGACGCTGCATGTTGGATCCCATCAGCGCACGGTTGGCATCGTCATTCTGCAGGAAAGGAATCAATGCCGTCGCCACCGAAAATACCATACGGGGAGAAACGTCCATATAATCAAACATGGAACGGGGATATTCCTGCGTCTCCTCACGGTAACGTCCGGATACGGTAGTACGGACAAAATGACCGTCTGAGTCCAAGGCCTCGTTAGCCTGTGCCACATGGTAATTATCCTCCTCGTCGGCGGTCATATATACCACCTCATCCGTTACCCTGGGGTTGGAAGGTTCTGACTTATCAATCTTACGATAAGGTGCTTCCACAAAACCATATTCGTTAATTCTTGCATAGCTTGCAAGAGAGTTAATCAAACCGATATTAGGTCCTTCAGGGGTCTCAATGGGGCACATTCTTCCATAGTGGGAATAATGTACGTCTCGAACCTCAAATCCGGCACGGTCTCTGGACAAACCGCCGGGACCAAGAGCGGAAAGACGTCTCTTATGAGTCAGCTCACCGAGAGGATTGTTCTGATCCATAAACTGCGACAGCTGGGAGGAACCGAAGAACTCCTTCACGGCAGCCGTAACCGGCTTAATGTTGATCAGAGACTGGGGAGAGATCTCCTCCGCGTCATGTGTTGTCATTCGCTCGCGCACCACTCTCTCCATTCTGGACAGACCGATGCGGTACTGATTCTGCAGCAGCTCACCTACCGCACGGATACGTCTGTTGCCCAGATGATCGATATCGTCATCATTTCCCAGACCGTACTCCAAATGAATATTATAATTAATGGAAGCAATAATGTCTTCCTTTGTAATATGCTTCGGAACAAGTTCGTGCACATTCTTCTTAATCGCTTCGGCCAGCTTCTCGGGATTCTCGCTGAACTCTTCAAGAATCTGTGCCAAAACAGGATAGTAAACACTCTCATGGATGCCGAAATCTCTGGGATTGCAGTCCACAAAAGCGGTCAAATCCACCATCATGTTAGAAAGAACCTTGACGTTTTTCTCCTCTGTCTGTATATACACAAAGGGAACCGCCGCATTCTGAATGGCATCCGCCAGCTCCGCAGACACTTTATCTCCCGCGGACGCAAGCACTTCGCCGGTGGTGGGATCCACTACATCGGCAGCAAGAATCTGATGTCTGATTCTGTTTCTGAACGCCAGCTTCTTGTTAAATTTATATCTACCAACCTTGGCCAAATCATATCTTCTGGGGTCAAAGAACATAGCGTTGACAAGGCTTTCTGCGCTCTCAACACTCAGGGGCTCACCGGGACGGATTTTTTTGTATAATTCTAACAGACCCTCCTGATAATTTTCAGCAGTGTCTTTTGCAAAGCTTGCTTCGATTTTCGGCTCATCGCCAAAAACCTCCCGAATCTCGTCATTGGTTCCGATCCCTAAAGCACGGATCAAAACGGTAACGGGAACCTTTCGGGTTCTGTCCACACGGACATAGAACACATCGTTCGAATCGGTCTCATACTCCAGCCATGCTCCTCGATTGGGGATGACTGTGCAGGAGAAAAGCCTCTTACCGATTTTATCATGCCCGATTCCGTAATAAATGCCGGGGGAACGAACCAGCTGGCTGACAATTACACGCTCTGCTCCGTTAATAACAAAGGTACCGGTTTCAGTCATCAGAGGAAGATCGCCCATAAAAATCTTGTGTTCATTGATTTCTTCCTTTTCCTTGTTGTACAAACGAACTTTAACAGTCAAAGGCGCCGCATAGGTAGCGTCTCTCTCCTTACATTCTTCAATAGAATATTTTACATCATCCTTACACAGTTCAAAGTCCACAAACTCCAGACTTAAAGAACCGCTGTAGTCAGCGATAGGAGAGATATCATCGAAGACTTCTTTCAGACCTTCGTCCAAAAACCACTGATAAGAGTCCTTTTGGACTTCAATCAGATTGGGCATCTCCAGAACCTCTTTCTGTCGTGCATAACTCATACGCATAACCTTATTGCCGGCCATGGGACGTATTCTGTTCTTTTCCATTGACACTTCACCCCGTTCTTTTTGATTTATGCCATGTTGCAATATACGCAGACACAGTTCCGCACAATAGTGCACTATCCATATTATCACAAACAGGGGAGGGGGTCAAGCAGATTTTTTTTGTAACGGTCCAACCGCAAAATTAAAGCAGCAGTTCAGACATCCCCTCCCGCTAAATCAAAATTGCGTCCTTATGCGTTTTTGCGAGACATGGGGGTGCCAAAACCGTATTCTTTTCGCGTTTTGGGAATTATGATTGGATATGGTCTTTTAGGGAATTGTTGGGTTGGGGGAGAATGGGAATTAGGGGAGTACGGGGATTTATGGGGTATGGAGGGGGAATCGCGGGGGCTGCGTGACTGCTCGGGATATTCTTTGAATTTCCCGAGGCGTGTTGCACACGCCTATGTGACAAAGAAAGGAAGCGGATTCCGTGCGAGCACGGAATCCGCTTCCTTTCTTTGTCACATAGGCACTTGGTTATCACGACTATTTTAAAGTAACCTTAGCTCCTACTTCTTCAAGTTTCTTCTTAATCTCTTCAGCTTCTGCCTTAGAAGCAGCTTCCTTTACAACCTTAGGAGCGCCGTCTACTACGTCTTTTGCTTCCTTCAGGCCCAGACCGGTTACTTCACGTACTACCTTAATAACCTTAACCTTCTCTGCACCAACCTCGGTCAGCTCAACGTCAAATTCATCCTTCTCTTCCTCAGCTGCTGCGGGGCCTGCTGCTGCCACTACAACGCCTGCTGCTGCGGATACACCGAACTCCTCCTCGCAAGCCTTTACCAGATCGTTTAACTCTAATACGGTCATCTCTTTGATTGCATCAATCAATTCCTGAGCTGTTAATTTAGCCATTTTATTTTCCTCCATTTTCAGTTTAATGTGTTAAAACAATAATTGTTTTGCTTATTCGGCTGCTTCTGCGGAAGCTCCGCCTTTTTCTGCCAGCTGATTCATGACACGGGCAAAATTGGTGATAGGGCTCTGCATACTGCCAAGCAATCTGGAAATAAGTACTTCTCTGGAAGGAATGCTTGCAATAGAAGCAATTCCCTTGGCATCATACACGGTACCTTCCACAATACCTGCCTTAATCTCCAGTTTATCGGCAGTCTTCGCAAATTCTGCAAGAATTCTTGCAGGAGCGGTTGCATCCTCGGTAGAGATTGCAATTGCACTGGGTCCTTCCAAGTACTGGGTCAGGCCTTCACATTCGGTACCCTTGAATGCACGGGTCATGAAAGTATTCTTGTACACCTTGTAGGTAACGCCTGCCTCGCGAAGATTCTTACGAAGCCGTGTATCCTGCTCAACGGTAAGTCCGCGGTGGTCAACCAGAACTACGGATTGGGCATCCTTGATATTGGCAGCAATTTCTTCTACAATGGGCGCTTTTAACTCAACCTTTGCCATTTTTTTACCTCCTTATAGAATAAAATGGGTTTCCCCTGCCGAAAGGAGTCTGTGTATACAAAAAGCCTTCCTGAAGACAGGAAGGCAAAAAGTCTTACTCTAAACTCTTTCCTCGGTAGGCGCTATGCTTACCCCTGTCTCTGTGAGACTGCGGGACCTACTGTCTTCGGCGCAATCTAATGATCTAATACAGAATACTATAGGCTTCCGCATTTGTCAATAGCTTCATTTTTCTTACTTTTTAGAATTTCATAACATTTACCTTTACACCGGGACCCATGGTGCTGGTCAAGGTAATGCTTCTGATATACTGTCCCTTCAATGCGCTGGGCTTTGCTTTCACAATAGCATCCATCAATGCGTTGAGGTTCTCCGCGATGGCTTCGTCCGTAAAGGAAACCTTGCCGATGGGAACATGCACAATATTGGTCTTATCCAATCTATATTCAATCTTACCGGCTTTAATATCATTGACAGCCTTGGTAACATCCATTGTAACAGTACCGGCCTTGGGATTGGGCATCAAACCCTTAGGTCCCAATATCTTACCGAGACGTCCTACGACACCCATCATGTCAGGAGTTGCAACCACTACGTCAAAATCAAGCCAGCCGTCATTCTGGATTCTGGGGATCAGCTCGTCACCGCCCACATAATCAGCGCCCGCTGCCTCTGCCTCCGTCAGCTTATCGCCCTTTGCGATTACCAATACTCTAACCTTTTTACCGGTTCCGTTAGGCAGTACTACCGCACCGCGGATCTGCTGCTCTGCATGACGTCCGTCGCATCCGGTTCTGATGTGTACTTCGATGGTCTCATCAAATTTTGCTGTTGCAGTTTTCTTAACCAAAGCAATAGCCTCACCGGGCTCATAGAATGTCATACGATCTACAAGCTTTGCAGCTTCGGTATATTTCTTACCATGTTTCATTATCTTACCTCCTAGGTTCCAGCGACAACATCCGTTGTCTCCCAATTATTAATAGTTATTCCTCTACTACGATACCCATGCTGCGCGCAGTGCCTGCGATCATACTCATAGCCGCATCGATGCTTGCCGCATTCAAATCCGGCATCTTCATCTCGGCAATTTCCTGAACCTTTGCCTTGGAAATGGTAGCCACCTTGGTCTTGTTAGGAGCCGCAGATGCAGTCTTAAGATTGCACGCCTTCTTTAACAATACTGCTGCAGGGGGAGTCTTCGTAACGAAACTGAAAGACCGGTCTGCGTATACAGTAATAACTACGGGGATAATGACATCACCCTTGTCCGCCGTTCTTGCGTTGAACTGCTTTGTAAATTCAACAATGTTCACACCATGCTGGCCTAACGCGGGACCAACAGGGGGAGCCGGTGTAGCTTTGCCGGCAGGAATCTGTAATTTAATGTATCCTTCTACTTTCTTTGCCATTTTGGCACCTCCTATAATGTGGTAAACCGCTGCGTGCCGCTGATACCGGCTTGCCGCAACGATGGTTCGGCGCAGGAAATATTCTGTTCTCCTGCTCCCACTTTATTACCTGAGCCTAATGCTCAATGTATGTCACGCCGTTGATTTCTCTCCGGCGGGAATACCCTTTGAAACAAAACTTTTGTCAAAGCTTTCTGACCTCTGCAAAGCTGATCTCCACAGGAGTCTCCCTTCCAAACAGTTCCACATTGATGGTGGCTGTCTGCTTGCCGTAGTCAAGCTTCTGTACGATACCCACGGTATCCTTCCAGACACCTGCTACCACCGCAATACTGTCTCCCTCCACAAAGTCAATGGAAACATTTTCCGTCTTGATCCCTAAAGGCTTCATCTCAGCCTCGGTGAGCGGAACAGGCTTGCTTCCCGGTCCCACGAATCCGGTAACGCCGCGGGTATTACGAACCACGTACCAAGTATCGTCGTTCATTTCCATATTGATAAGGACATATCCGGGAAACATTTTCTTCTGGACAGTCTTCTTGGCGCCGTTTTTTATTTCCACAACATCCTGCAAAGGAACCCTCACTTCCAGAATCTGTTCCGCAAGATGCTTGTTGTTCTCAATGGTCTTCACAATATTGGCTTTGACTTTGTTTTCATATCCCGAATAGGTATGAACCACATACCATTTTGCCTCTGCCATACAATCACCCTCACTCTAAATTGATGTTAAGAAGTTCACGCCATACTTCGCAGCATAATCAATAATGGCAATGATCACTCCCACAACTACTGAGATTGCAACTACAGCTACAGACTGCTTTAATGTGGACTTTCTATCCGGCCATACTACTTTCTTTAATTCAGCTTTTACGCCCTGAAAAAAATTAGGACGTGACTGCTTTTCTGCGGAATCTCCCATTTCAACCTCCAACAATTAGAATGAACAATTACTTCGTTTCCTTGTGCACTGTATGTCTCTTGCAGAATCTACAATATTTCTTTGTTTCCATTCTGTCAGGATGGTTCTTCTTTTCCTTGGTAGTATTGTAGTTACGCTGCTTGCATTCGGTACAAGCCAAAGTGATTTTTGTACGCATTTCGCTACCTCCATATGTTTTTTAAAATCATATTTTCTTTCTCTTTTTGAGCATAAAAAAAAGACCTAAATCTTAATCTCGCGTGATTACTATAACACATCCCTTACACGCCGTCAACAGCTTTTTCTGTTGTGTACACAAATGGTTTGGAAACCGGATTGATTCTTTTTTATAATAGCATTGGGCGGGAAGCGCCTTTGTTCTTCTTAAATTTTTATTAATTTTTTGCAAAATTTTACAAATCGGCTATAAAGAAAAAATAACATCATGTCGATATTAATGTATAATAATCGCACAAATTATTATAAAAAAAGTATTGTATTCCGTTATATTACGTGTTTAGCGTTTTCATACTCAGTATTACACTTAGGAAGGGGGCAGCGTACAATGAGCATGGCACTGAATACAGTATACAACAATTATCTCTCCACGTATACACCCAAAGCGTTGACAAAATATGACACGCATAAAAAGAGTGAACTCCGCAAAGTTTATAACTCTATTGTAAAATTAAATAAAGACGCTCCATGGTATCTTCCCACCACTAATAAAAGTACACAGCATTACGCCGTAGATTTAAAGGAAAACGCCCGGGATCTGCACAATACGATCGCACAGCTGGGAGGGCTGGAGGAAGACAACAGTCTTCTGAGCAAAAAAAGCGCTTATTCTTCCGATGAAAGCATTGTCAAGGCTTCCTATATCGGTTCGCAAAAACCAAAGGGAGAGATTCCCGAACTGCAGCTGGAGGTAAGGTCTCTGGCTTCTTCTCAGGAAAATTTAGGTTATTTCCTTCCCAATGAAAAGGTTGCTCTGGCGCCCGACACCTATTCATTTGACGTAGGTGTCAACGATATGAACTATGAATTCCAGTTTACCATCGGTGAGTCTGAGACAAATCGGGAAGTACAGGAGAGACTGGTTCGTCTGATCAATAATTCCGATATCGGATTAAGGGCATCCTTGGCAGAATCCGAGGGGCGCACATCTCTCAGACTGACCTCCGAATCTACCGGCTTAGGGTCAGACCGGTCACAGATTTTTACCATAACCGACTCCCATACCAGCAAGGTATCCGGTACGGTTGATTACTTTGGATTAGATTATGTCAGCAGAGAGGCTAACAATGCCGAATTTTTACTGAACGGGGAAGAACGCACCTCCTCTTCCAATCATTTCACCATCGGTAAACTGTTCGATGTACAGCTGACCGGCATCAGCCCGGAAGATAAGACCGTGCAGATCGGTTTGAAAACGGACGTGGAGTCTTTCACCGATAATGTGACACATTTGATCAAAGGCTATAACGATTTTATGAGAGCGGCTTCCACCTATCTGGATTTCCAGTCCCAGAGCAAGAAGCTCGTTCAGGAATTTAAAGGGATTGCGACCGTATATCAGCCCGCCATGGAATCTATGGGTATGAATCTTACGGAAGAAGGCACTTTTACCATAAATAAAGACCAGCTGCGCCGTTCCGTATCGCAATCCGATAATATCGGTGAAACCTTTGCCTACCTGAAAAACTTTTCGACCACTTTACTCCGCAAGAGTGATCAGGTGTCCTTAAACCCTATGGATTATGTGGATAAGACATTGGTCGCTTACAAGAACCCTATTGCGAGCCGCAATTATGTCAGTCCCTATTCCACCAGTGCATATACCGGGATGATGTTTAACAGTTATTGCTGAGCAGTTATGAACACAATATTTTTCTATATGAAAACGGCTTCCGACGATTACATTTCGTTGGAAGCCGTTTTTAATGCCTCGGCAATCACCTTGTCCATATCATAATATTTATACTTTCCCTGTCTGCCTCCGGAAGTCACGTTTCCTCCGGCCGCTGCCAGTTCGCGGTACTTTTCATAACGCCTCATATTTTCTTTGTCATTGATCGGGTGGTAAGGCTCCCGTCCTCTGCCTTCTATAATCGCACGGGTCTCCGACGGCGTCTTAATCCCCACATCTTGCTGAAGGTATTCATGTTAAAGGGCAGATTATAGAGCTCGTCCCCATATACCTCTCTACAGGTGAATTGATAAAACGGTAAAACCGGGCGAACCGATTCACATATTCCTAAACGGCATTGCCAGAAGTGTGAAAAATATGGGCTCCGTACTTATGTACCTGAATGCCGCACACCTCTTCGGTATAAATATTACCGCCAATATGATTCCGTTTGTCAATGCAATAACAGTTCTTCCCGGCCTTTTTCATCTCATGGGCAAAACCGCTCCGAAAAGCCCCGTGCCCACAATCAGATAGTCGTATATCATTTACTCTTCTTACCCTTAGCTTTATACTTGTCGATTTGGACAAAGTCATCCATCAACTCCAGAATCTTGTCCCGTCCATTCTGATTCAGCTTTATATAATACTGCATTACTCTATTTTCCAGAAGCTGTGCCCCCAGAGAAGCATCTCTCTCCAGAGACGAGAAATCTACCGGATTCAAACTCAGCTTATCACACATTTTGATCACAGTGCCATAAGCCATACCTTCAATGCCGCGTTCCAGCGCCGTCACCAGCGTACTATAAGGAATACTCATCTCCATTGCAAACTGACGAACGCTGCGATACTGCCTTAAAATTTCTTTCTTTAAAATTTCCGCTTTTGTCATTTTCCTTCCTCCATGCCCGAAATGATTAAGTGTATAGAAATAATATACGATATACCGTCTGTATTTTCAAGTAGGAACCTCAAATTTTAAGATTTAAATTTTACTTTGATTTTACCCTGTGAAATCATCTTTACAATCATATGCATAATTGCACTACATATTAAATCTACCCCTTATACCGCAAACAGGATTCTCTCGTATTTCTTTGTTTTTCTGATTTCCTGCCAGCGCTCCGCCGTCATACACATATAGGTCACGTCATAATAAATGCCTTCCTTCAGAACCGCCTGCTTTTTCTCCTCCGCGACCTCACAGCCGCAAAGCTTATGAAGCTGTATCACTCCCCCGTTTAAAGTGAATACATCACTGTACACGGCCTTCTTTCCAAGTTCCAGCAAGGCATAATCGTACATGCTCATCTCCAAGGCCAAGGCCGTTTTCAGGCTGCGCAGACGTTTCTCTCCCACATAATACGCCCAGCCCAGACTGCCGTCGGCTTTTGTCAGTCCGGTAAGATTGATGACGCCGGCATCTTCCCCGTTCACCTGAATCAGCCAGTACCTCACATCCGGATTCTGCCTTACGGCATCCAACCATTTTCTCTGTCCCTCCAAAGTCAGCTTGGGGTTTGTATTCATATAGCGTGTGATTTCCTCCGACATGCGCCAGCGCATAATTTCTTCCAAGTCCTCCTCCCGGATGGGACGCAGCGTTACACTCATAGGCAGCCTGCCTTCTCCAGAAGCTCCCGCACACCGGTAAGCTCAATGGCATCTTCCAAGGGAATCGTAATGCCGAGCTTCTCTTCCAGTTCTCCTATAATCATCACATGAGCCAGAGAATCCCATTCCTCTATCTCCTCAATCATAGTGTCCAAAGTAATGGTTCCCGAGGGCAGCTTTAGCAGCTCTTCAATCAGCCCTGTCACTTTCTTCTGCAACTCCATATCAGCCATAATCTCCTATTCATTCCGGTTCCGGCTCTCTTATTCCGGTTCCGGCTCTTCTTATTCCAGTTCCGTCTCTCTTATTCCAGTTCCGTCTCTCTTATTCCAGTTCCGTCTCTCTTATTCCAGTTCCGTCTCTCTTATTCCAGTTCCGTCTCTCTTATTCCAGTTCCGTCTCTCTTATTCCAGTTCCGTCTCTCTTATTCCAGTTCCGTCTCTCTTATTCCAGTTCCGTCTCTTCTCTTCAACGCCCCTTGTAACGGAAGAATTTTCAGCTGGTTAGTTCTTCCAGCTGTAAATTCTTCCGGGCGTTTCCGTTCCGAGACTGTTTTTTGTTTTTCCAGTTCCGTCTCTTCTCTTCAACGCCCCTTGTAACGGAAGAATTTTCAGCCGGTTAGTTCTTCCAGCTGTAAATTCTTCCGGGCGTTTCCGTTCCGAGACTGTTTTTTGTTTTTCCAGTTCCGTCTCTTCTCTTCAACGCCCCCTGCAACGGAAGAATTTTCAGCTGAAATTTCTTCCGGGCGTTTCCGTTCCGAGACTGTTTTTGTTTTTTATTGTCTGCATATTTCCTATAAATGTTCTGTGGGGAGTGTCTTGCAGCGACAGCTCGTAAATTGCGTCTTCTCCGTGGCGGGATATTTTTGTGTAGCCTGCTTGTGCGTAAAGATTTTCTACCGGCTTATTTTTCGCGGTAGGAATATAAATTCCCCGGATACGTTCAAAGCCTTCTTTTCTCAGAGCGGATTCCACATGGGTCAGGATTCCCTGCTCTATGTTTCTGCCCATGACGCGGCAGCTCATAACAAATTCTTCTATTACGGGGGTTTTACCGGACACATCCGCAATCACTGCCGCCACTACCCCGTTGTCCCCAAAACAGTCTTCCACCCGGTAGAGATAAACCCGTTTCTCCTTGTCTGCCAGCATGGACTGAAGCTCATTGCCGCCGTGGCGTTTGGTCGTCAGGTTAAATTGATTGGTCTTGTTCAACAAGGCTTCCAGCCGCTTGATATGGCTGCCCGCATCCACTTCGGTAACGGTAATCCGCAGCTGTCGGAGATAATCCTCAAAGCTCCCCGCCGCCCTCTGCATCCTTGTCCTCTCCGCATTGGACGCATACTGCTTTGTTTTCTCCAAATCCTCTTCCGTGAGTACGGACTTTTCAAAATACTCATGGTAAATCCGTATCATAGCGGAAGCAAGCTCCTCCGGCTTTGAGGGAAAATCCGGCACGGTCACCTGAGGCAGCCCTGATCGGATCAAAAGTCTCTCCTCCGGCCTGTCATCCCAGAACACAAAGGAATCCAGCCCTAGATTCAGTTCCTCCGCAATCTCCGTAAGACTTTCGTCCTTCGGACCCCAATGAATCCTTTTGGCGGCGAAATGTTCCAAGCGCAATACCATATGGGGATGATTCTGTATCAGCTCCTCCGCATCTTCCTTGTTATTCTTGGAAACGATGGCCAGCAGCACACCCTGACGCTGCATATATAAAATCACACGCTGGAGATTTTTATAAGCCAGCCCCCCATGTTCCTCCGAAAGCAATATGGGAGTCTGCTCGTGCTCCCCCGCCAGTCCTCCCCAAAGAGTGTTATCCAAATCCAGCGCCAACACCTTTTTGGGGGTTCTTCCCTCCAGAGACACTTTATGCAGAATCAGCGCGGCCAGACGTTTCTGGCACTCGCCGCCCAGAAGAATTTTCCCCATATACCACATTTTCAGGGAAAAGGCATTCTCCTCTCCCATGCCCGCAATCATATCATGATAGGGCAGAATGCGTATATTTCCATGGTTCTTACACAATGCATTCAGTCTTTCCTGCCAGATTCCCTCCAGCCCGGCTCGATCTGCCAAAATACCTGCCGTCTCCAGCTCCACCGCCCACAGATAGGCATCGCTGACATAATAAGTACAGGAAGGATTTATGGCGTTTTCAAAGGCTGCAAACCAGTTTTCCACACGCCCTTTTGCTCCTTGCAAATCCGTGTCATGTTCCAAAAGCTCCATCAAATCTATCACCAGAAAAGTAATCTCCGGCTGAAAAGCATGATAGGAAGAAGAAGGATTCATCAAAACTCCCAGCTCATTGCCGTAGCCCTCCGCCTCATATACCTCCGCATCCTTCTGCAGCATACGGATCAAGGCATTCATATTTACATTGGAAAGCAGCGCGATGCGCCTGCCCTTACCGCTTTCTTCCATGGGTATCCTCCCTTCCGGCGCACAAATCCTGCCCCTTTCATTCCCATGCGCTTTATCATTTACACATTTCCTTATATACCGTCAATAGCGGCACAGACGCGTTCTCATCCGCCTTACAGACAATTTCAAACGGTACAGCAGATAAAATCCAAGGTTTGACCTTTGCTGCAGCGCCACCAATCGCTGTTCCTCTTCCCCCGTATTTTCCCGATAATAGGAATTCTGCTGAAACATAGGAAAACGCTCCGTCTGGCCGGCCCGAAGCTCCCTTACAAAGGATAATCTGGGATGCTTGACTCCCGCCATGTATGAAAACAATGTATTCACATAATAAATCTCCGTAAAACGATACTCGATTTCCTTTTCGTATTCACCGAAAAAGCCCCGCTCCTTACACCCTTCATACAATAAAACCGCCGCTTTCATGCGGTCCCTGCACTTTTCTTCCGTTATATAGTGAACCGTGGACACCTGATGCTGATAATAGTAATACAGCGGCTCTTCTACCTTTTCAAAATGGGTAAAATACAGCGACCACAACGGCCCCGCACAATTATCCTCGTAGAAAATCCCCTCTGGAAAATCCAGCCTGTTATCCGCAATGACCTGCCTCCGATAAACTTTTATCACCATGCTTCCCATGCGCATCAACAGACTTTTGTGCTTTTCCTTGTCCAGAACCCCTGTCTGATCCAAGGTATTGTTTTGTACCACACTTCCCGTTTTAAAAGTATGCTCCGATACCAGCGTATAATCGCAGCCCACCAGATCCGCCCCGGTGTCCTCCCCCTTTCGGATCAGCTTCTCATAAAAATCAGGAGTCACCCAGTCGTCACTGTCAATAAATCCCACCCACTCTCCCCGGGCAGCTCTCAAGCCTTCGTTCTTGGCGCCGCCCTGACGCTTGTTCCGGGAATTAGTGAAAACCTTTACCTTACCGGGATACTTCCTTTCGTATTCCCTCAGGATGTCCGGAGAGGAATCCGTGGAAGCATCGTCCACCGCCAGAATCTCATAGTCCTCCACTGTCTGGTTCACCAGCGAATCCATACAATAATTCAGTTTTCCCTCCGCTGCCATGTTATACACCGGCACGATAATGCTCAGCTTCATAAACCGCCTCTCTCAATGACTGCCGCGCCGTTCTCCACCCGGTATACCAGATCGCATTTTTCAATGGTCTGGAGCCTGTGGGCGATGATAATCAATGTTTTCCTGCCGTGAAGTCTGTTGATGGATTCCATAATTGCCGCCTCCGTATCGTTATCCAGCGCCGAGGTAGCCTCGTCCAGAACCAAGACCTCCGGATCATGATACAATGCTCTGGCGATGCCGATACGCTGTCTCTGCCCGCCGGAGAGACGGATCCCCCTCTCCCCGATGCCGGTGTCAAGACCCTCCGGCAGCGTCTTAATGAACTCGTCCAGCTGAGCTTCCCGCAGCACCTCCCAGAGTCTGTTCTCGTCAATCTTCTCCTCCGGCACCCCGAAAGCCACATTGTTCCGAATGGTATCATCCAGCATAAAAATCATCTGAGGAATGTATCCTATATTTCTCAGCCATTTCCTGTAATTTAACTTTATATCCACGCCGTCCGCATAGATGCCGCCGCTTTTCGGCTCCAAAAGCCCCAAAAGGATATCCACCACCGTACTCTTGCCCGAACCGGAAGTTCCCACGATTCCCACGGAAGCCCCGATGGGAATCGTCATCTCTCCATGATCGAAAATCAGCTTGTCCGTATTAGGATAGGCATACGTGATATCCCTCAATTCGATGGACTTGGTAACCGGCAGCTTTTCTTCCTCTTCCGTGGCAAAGGACAGATCCACCTTATCCCCCTGTATCTCATCCTGAAGATTGTCGCTTACCCCCATGAAAAAGGGTTCAAAATAGGCGATGGAATTAATCTGATTGTTGATACGGTTTACGGCGGGAAGCAGCACGATTGCCGCCGCCGCCAATGTGGCCATGGCAGTTACCAGTTCTTCCGTGTGCATTCCCGAAACCACCTGCAGAATCATATATCCCATCATGGATGCCACACAGGCCGTCTCGATCAACAGTTTGGGAATATTATTGTACAAACTGTACTTCCGGACCGCATCCACATACCCTTTTCCGCACTTTTTATATTCGGAAACAAAGTATTGTTCCTTACCGTTTACCTTGACTTCCTTGATCCCCTGTACGGTCTGGGAAATCCATTTAAATAATCCGCTGTAGTAGTCCTGATTGTCTTTTCCTGCCTTGTACATAATGGGTTTCAGCACTTTCTTGATGACAAACATCAACGCCAGCAGCACCACCGCCAGCATAGCGGTCATCACGCCGTTGTTCACAAAGCAGTAACATACGATAAACAAAGATACCACACCGTCGGACAAAAGCTGCAGCAGCGCCAGTATCAAGGCATACATATTATTGACATCGGATGTGATACTTCTCTGCACCACCGCGGTATCTGCATTCAGATAAAATTCATAGCTTCTGCGGAGATAATTGCGCATCATCCGTTCCGAAGTTCTGAACTGATTGGTATAGACAAAAGAAAAAGTCAGCTTCTGCTGGAAAAACAAAAACACATTTTTTGCCACAAACACGGCAATCAGCAGCGCCATTACCGTAACGGAAAAGCTGACATAGCTGTCAGAACCCAGAAAGCGGTACAGGGCTCCTACCGTTTTATTGTTCTCCACCGCATTGGGGTCTATCACCACATCCACTACCTGAACCAGCATCCCCACTCCTGCGGTCTGCAAAAAAGCGCCCACAATCATAAGCGCAATCAGACCTGCCATGGCACGCTTCTGTTTTCCATCCAGCAAAACCTGCAATTTCCTGATAATTTTTAACATAGTTCCATCCTACCTCCATGCCGCGCAGCCGGCACAAGCCCTAAATCTGCTCATTCTGCCTGTGTATCAGCGGATCCTCATAGGCATCCATAAAATCGGCTCCCAGACAGACCGTTTCCTCCGCATAGGGCAGATCCTTGATCTCCGTGAAGACCCCCACCACCTTTCGGAAACGCACTCCCGGGAAAAACTGCAGCATCTCCATGGGAATCTTGGCGTCAAATTGCGGATACTCCCGGAACAATTCCTGATAATTCAGGTCGTCTCTGGGATGAGGTTTTAAAAAAATTTTCCCCTCCGGCTCGTACATTTTAATGATATCCCGGAAAATGCGCTCCCTGATATCCAGCGTACACAAAGGATCCGTCAAAATCAGTATCTTGTTTTTCTCCTCCGCGCCGTCGGCAAGCTGCTTTTTCAGTCCTTCCATATCCCGGATAAAAGCTTTCAAAATTAACTCCTTATCCTCGTCGGTGAGCCTGTCCACCAGCTCCTTTCTGGGAGCTTCGATATACTGAGGACAGGGATAGCGGATAGCGGAGATATCATTGACCTCCATGTCCAGACAATACTTCCCGTAACCGTTCTGTACAAAAATCAAATTCAGCTTCCGGGACAAAAATGCTTTCAGCTTAAAATGCCCCCTGTTATCATACCGGGCCGCATCGAAATTTTTCAGACAGTTCAGTCCGTCTTCCACCGCATGATAATATATTTTATTCTGATTCAAATAATAACCGATGGGGTCGGAGTCGCAATAGACATAAATGTCCTCATACTCCCTGAAATCCACCGGCACAAAGGGAGCCTCCAGCTCCGCATAGCGTTTGGTAAAGCGGATACGGTAATAGAGATTTCCTAAGAATCCTCCCGTTCCTTTTCTCCACTTTGCCAGCTCCGGGAAATAATCTTCCCTCTTCTCGTCAAATTCCACAACCTCACGAAACAATCCCGTAGCTTCCACACGGCTCTTAAGGTCCTCGAAATCATTGGACATACGGGAAAGCATTAAAACCGCCTGCCCTTGCCGCTCTTTCGGCAGCTTCAGCTCTTTTAAGAACGTGATATATACATGATAATAGGTATGGCACACATAAATTCTAGGGTGCTTTTTCCTGCTTTCTTTCACATTATCCTCCATGATTCCGCTCTGCGGAATCTCAAATCAAGATGAAAAACGCCTTGACTGTTCCCGCATTATCAATAGTACGATAAACCGGCAGCTTGCGGAATATAAAGCTTCTTCATAAAATGAACTTGTTAACATTTCAGTTCTTTATTCTAACACAATTTAAATGCATAGTAAAATAAACCCATCATTTTAAAAAAAATTTAATAATTACCCTCTTTCAGCCCATAGAGCCAAACGCCCCAAAAACTGGTGTCCGTCTCGTAATATCCCAGAAAATCCAGTCCCATTTTTTCCCAGTCAACAATCTCACCTGCGGAAAAAATGTACTCACATCCCAAATTCCTCAAAGCGGCCAAGTCAAGCTCCAGCCCTTCATACTTAATTTCCATGGCTTTCCCCAGCATCCAAGCATTCCCCGTACTGCCGTTGAACAGATAGCACCGGCTTCCCCACTGGTCAAAATACAATCTTGTCTGCTCGTTTTTTGCCAATTCCTTTTCAATCACCTGACGAAACAGGTGCTTATACTCCAATGAATAATTGTTGGAATAACCGTCCGCCGTATAAAAACCGTGCATCAGGGCGGGCGCCGGGCTCATGCCCAAATGAGCCACACGGTAAGTTTCCGGTTCTCTTCCTATGGCCTCTTCCAGCTGTTCCATCAGCTCTTCCGCATAATAGCTTTCCCATGTGATATATCCGGTAATACCGGAACCGTTGTTTATTTGGTTTACATTCAGATAAAAATAGGATTCCGTTTTAATTAACTGCATGGTGGGCAGCAGCAAAATTACCAATAGGATAAACTTTAAAGCCTGATATCCCCCGGCAGCACAGGATACCTCCGGCTTTGCGGCTTTCGGTTTCCCATCCTCCGGCTCCGCGGCTTCCGGTTTCCCATCCTCCGGCCCCGCGGCTTCCGGTTTCCCATCCTCCGTCCCCGCGGCTTTCGGTTTCCCATCCTCCGGCTTTGCGGCTTTCGGTTTCCCATCCTCCGGCCCCGCGGCTTCCGGTTTCCCATCCTCCGTCACAATACTTTCCACCCTACAAGCCTCGCCACTCCACCACACGGAACTGCAGAGCGCAAATTCCAGATACCATCCCGCAGGATAAAGCCAGTAAAACCGTTCCAGCTGGAAATACCGCAGAAATCCGCTGCAGCCGTTTTTATAATCCACCACAAGGGGTAAATGGCAAATCCCGTATAGTATGGCGATTCCGGCTAACACTGCCATACCGGCCCATGCTGCTGACAGCCGCCGCCTTCTCTTCGGTTCCCATTTCCTGCAACAGACAAGCCCCAAGACCAGCAAAAGGAAAATGGGCAGAATCAATCGGCCGTGCAAGGAGGGTGCGTGCTGGGCGCTTTCCAGAAAGACCCCTTTGACCGTTTCCCAAAAAGGCAATGCATAGTTTACCAGCTCCTCCCGGTGGCTGACATAACTGCCTTTTCCCAACAGCAGCTCGCTGAACAGGCTGTGGTTTACCCCTATATAGATTCCCGTAAGCCATACAAAGCCCAAGTATATCCAACGGTTATGCCTCTTTTTCACCCACATCCACAGAACAGCCAGCAGCCAGAACCCCAGCACCACATACCCGATTAACACCAGATGAGTCGTCAGCCCGAATAACAAGATTCCACCAAAGCTGCCCGCCACATGTTTTCTTTGGTGCAGACACAGAAAGCAATACAACAGCAGCGGCACCCCCGACACCGACAGTCCGTACACCGGCTGAATCGGTAATAGTACAAAGCATCCTGCCGATGCCAATGCCAGAATCCCGCTGCCTGTTATCTCCTTAACGCTGCCGTACATTCCAAAGAACCCCGCTATACTGACAATGAGATATTGTACCACAAAGGCGGCTGACACCGGCAGGAACCTGTACAGCAAAATAAACAAAACTGCCGACGGCTGCATACCGCTTGCCCGGATCCCGCCCAGAAGTTCGGGGAAAACGGTGTCTCCCCCGACGGGAAAATGTCTGGCATTTAACACATATGTCATGATTGTCTCATCCAACTGGTCATGCACGGGAAATACACTTCCCTCCCCCAAAATTAAATACGGGGCAAAGGTTATGGCGAGCAGCAGAATTCCCACACACCAAAGGGGCATCCTGTCGATCCGGCAGACACATTGATTCAATTTTTCCGGATTCAGTTTTTCCATCAAGTTACTTTTTTTCAATCCTTTATTCCCTTCAACGAATCATGCTTGCGGATATGCGTCCTATGGCGGCGCAGACCATCCTGCTCTATGATTCCTCTATACAATATTTTCCGTCAAAATAGTAAACCAAATACGTCCCTCCGGGAGAAACCGTAATTCTGTCGCATATCTCGGGCTGTACTCCTGTTTCCTGAATCAGGTAGGAGACTCCGGGATGGGATATCCCCCCGCCGCCGTCGTAAACCAGAAAGTAAATCCCGTCTCCTCCCGAGAGATATTCCGCATTATATTTTCTCAGGTATGGGCTGTTGGAATACCAGCTTCCCGAAACAATGTAATTGCCGCCTTGATAAACCTCATACTCTAAAGCACTGCCTTTATAATAACTCATGGACACGGCGTCCAGAATGTACCTGTTCTCCGGACGGGCATCACAGTACGCCCGGATTTCCCGCAGGCCTTCCATAAAAATCTTCTGGCCTCTGTTCTCATTGAGTATGTAGGAATACTGTTGCCTTCCCGTCATAAAACCTGCAATGCACATACCGAAAAGCAACGCCCCCAAACCCACATACCGCAGTCTCTTAGGGTTTCCCTGTAGTTCCGTATCTGTCCCCCGGCGCAGCAGCAGCGCCGATAACAGCAGGACTTCCCCGGCTATCAGCGGCATACTGACCCTTAAGGGAAAACGCCCCTCCCACAGCAAAAAGGTCCATGAAAACAGCTTTCCGGCCAATAGTCCGAGAGCCGGCAGCAACAGCGCCTTATCCCTCCAAAGGAACGCCAGCGCTGCCAATGCTGCCCATAAAAATAACAGCACACGGTTCAGTCCCCAAAAGGGTTCATCCAATAAATGCTTTAACAGCTCCTGCCAAAGTCCGGAAATATTCCACTCTTCCCTGTGTTCCTGCGCATAAGCCGCAAGCTCTTGGGCACATTCCGGCGAAATCACCCAGTCCAAAATCATATAATTGGCATATGCATTATAATCTGTTTCCGTAACTTGATGGTTGTCGAGAATTTCTCTGACTTCATCATAGGGAGGTACTCCCACATAATCAAACAACACCTCTTCGGCATCATTAAATTTCATATAAGCCTTCCAGTCACTCCCCCTGTATACAAATGCATCTACTGCCAATACCGCCAAAAATACCGCCGCCGGAGGCAGCGCCACCCTTCCCAGCACAGTCAAGCGTTCCCGGAAGGACTTTCCCTCTTTCACCAAAAACAGACCCGCAACAGCCAAAAATCCCAAGGGCTGTACCATCAGCATGGCATTTATGCGGAGCAGGCCAGCCAACAGTTCCAACAAACAGAACCGGAACCAGCCTTTTTTCGGCTCCTTATGTAACAGAAGGCAGAAATAGCCTGCGGCAGCCAGAAGACCGGATGTGGATGTATATTCAATACATCCCAAAATGTACAAATCCATCAGCATTACCACCGCCAGAAATACCGTGCCTGCCGCCATATCCCATATTTTCCTGCAGCGGCTGTAAACACTCTCCAGCACAGCCGTGTAGGCAATCACTTGAAGCAAAACCAAGGCCAACCCATACCAAGGAACCCCTGCCGTAATCCGGTACAGCAGCGAAACAGGCAGCGTCAGCAGATAGCTGACATACACAGTACGTGCCTGAGGCGCCCCTGTCATTTGTCCGCATAAAATCTCCGTAATACATTTGTCGTCATTGGTTTCAAAATATATACCCGTCTTCAGCCATATTACCGCCACCATGGCCAATACAATAAACGGCGCCATTATTTTCTTGTACTTTACCACCATAGGCCACCCCTAAAAATGTACCATAATGTACTCACCCAGATCCACAATGGATCCCTCCTGCGGAAACTTCGGCAGATTCAACGCATATTCCTCCGCCGCCGCATAATCACCGATCTGCAAATATGGCTCCAGTCCATAACCATGCATCCGGAAAAACCTTACCAGCTCCGCATCGCTGTCAAAAGCATATCTGCCCCACTCGATTACCGACAGGGACGGTGTCTGAGCCACCCACACCCCATAATCACGGTAATACTTTTCCAGCAGATGCTCGTCAATGGGATCCGTCCATCGCTTCATGCGATAAAAAGTCTCCGAATTGTAAGCCACATAAGCGGGCTGAATCAAAGTCTGCGGAATCTTGTAAGTACCGGTGAACAGAATGGGTTTGTCCCCGGCTTGAAAATTTTTCTCCAGCTCATATGCCACCCGGTTCATGAGTTCTTTCGCCGCTTCATATTTCGTATAGTCCACGTAAAACCAGCGGTTCATATCCGTACACTGGTTCCACAGGACAGCGCAAAGTCCAAAAATTACCGCTCCGGTGCAAAGTTTTTCCGGGCAAAAAACCTTGACGGCACCCTCTCCGCCACGCAGAAAAGGAACCTTTACGCTAAGCCGCCTGCGGAACAGAAAGCTTCCTCTCATCTCCTGAAGACACATACACAATAAAAGAGCACCATACCCGCAGATTACAGGCAGAAATTGAGCAGACCGATATAATGTGGTCTTCCCTTCCACAAGCACCAGCAGAAAAGAAGCGATAAAGCTGCCCACGGTCAATATTATAATCCATCCGCTCCTTCTCCGGATACTCCCATAAATACTATACCCAAGCATAAAAGCTGCCGCCAGAACAAATATTTTAATAGGTAAATAAGCAAATGAAAAGACACCGTACATCACATAAATCCGTTTCAGCATCATGATAAATTCCGCTCCCGCTCCGGGCTCCACCATCCAAGATGCCATTTCCGCCACAGAACGCTGCACCGCTTCTTCCTTCAAATAACCAAGCCCAAAAACGGATGTCACCAAAGCTATCATCAGGCTGCGCAGCACCACGGAACAGAGCGCCGCCCCCGCCGCCATGCAGAGAGAACGCAGAATCTTACGCTCCACGCCGGCGTACTTCTCCGTTAAAAGCAGCAAAAACACACCCAGCAGCCATACCACCATAAAAGACTCATAACAGCCTAACGCAATCCACAAAAAGGCCGCTGTCCCCGCAAACCGTGAAAGCTTCCTTGGCTGCTCCCACCACTCCCTGAGAAAACACAGACTTACCCCTGCGCACAGATAACCGATGGAAATTCCGTTATGGAGATAATAAGTATATACCTCACTGATCAACGGGCAGGATAAAAAGACAGCCGCAAAAAAGAGGTATCCCCACTCCGGAACCTTTTCCATTAATACAGTCCGGAACAAAGCCGCCCATACCGTCACCGCCGCCATAAAGATCAATACCCCCGCCAAATCCGTGACCAGCGGAGCAAACTCCCAAACCAAGAAGACCTTATTCAGCAAATACAATACCCAGCGGCCGACAATCGCCGCCAGTCCCTCTTGAAAATAATAGGCATACGGCGTATCGTCAATCCCCACCGCAGGATGCGTCACCATAAATCCGTATGCAAGAACCGCCGTGAGAACCAGCGGCAGTAAATATACCTTGTTTTTACACAAGGCCATAAAACTCTCTCCATATTTCTTCATAAGCGATTTTC
>Ga0137308_101018_pt1 | contig 33269 bp, 26 predicted proteins | sample Inofrocosms_June_FD_97181 | JGI IMG/M metagenome (GOLD analysis project Ga0137308, IMG submission 97181) | Mouse cecal microbial communities from Vienna, Austria - N-Acetylneuraminic and N-Acetylglucosamine D2O microcosms_June | ecosystem: Host-associated > Mammals > Digestive system > Large...
CCGATGGACTTTTCCCTAATTGCAATAAAATCGGTATAGATACCTGGCTGTGCCAGCAGTTCTTTATGAGTTCCTAACAATCTCAACCTGCTGTTTCACAAAATAAGGCCGTTCAATCTGTTCCTTTGGCTTCTCCATATTTTTGAGCTGGAACAGGATTTCCAGCACTTTTGGATTAAAATTGATGCTAAAGCGGTTTGTTCAACGAAGTTTCCCGTACGATAAAAAAGCGTCCACAAAAAGTGCCGCATATTGTAAACCCTGTCAAAATTGAGTAAAGTTAAAGAAAAAGATGTGGTTTTTCTGTCTCCTAAACAGAGAAACCACATCTTTTTCTCAGGTGATTTCTATGAAAATAAAACTCAGTATTCTTATGGCTTTCATCCTATTACCAGTAAGCATTTTATCCGGATGCGTGAAGGAAAAGGCCCCCGCCGTTGAAAAACAGCCGGATGATTTGGGCAGGTACATGCAAATCTCAGAAAATGTGGACAGCCGGCAGGATATCTCCATGAAGAAAGAAGAACATACGCCAAAAAAAGTCATTCAGATCAATGACACTAAGTTTTCCAGAATCTCAAATAGGGAACTGGAGCTCACCTGGTCTGACCAGGGAGATGCTTATATCAAGAAGTACATGGTCAAGCGGAGAAAAACGGGTGAAACCCGCTGGCAGACCATTGGCGCGCGGGTTTCGGATGGAAAAGCAGACGGCGTAGAGCATTCTTTTGTGGATACCCTCCAGAGCTCTGAGCCTCAGCAATATGAATACCGTATTGATATAAAAGTCAGGGGTGACAGGGAGTGTAAGGCTGAAGAGGGAAAGCCGGTTCTGGCCAGCAATGTGCTCATCTGTCTGGACCCGGGACATTATGAGGGGCAGAATGTAATCGAAACAAAAGGCATCCGGTATGCGGAAGGGGATTTTACTCTGGAACTGGCCCAGGAAGTGAGAAAGATTTTAGTGGAAACCTATGGGATTACATCCCTCCTGACCCGGGAGTCCAAAACCATCAGTATAGGCGGATATACCGACGGGGAACTGGATCAGGGACACATCAGCCTGCGGGGAGAATATGCCAGGGGAAGCAATCTGTTCCTCTCCCTTCATACAAATGCCAATCTGGAGGGAGCCAATGGGGCAGCTGTGGATTCCCAGCCCATTGAGATTACCAAGCCAATCATCATAGCCAATGTCAATGCCTGTGACAGTATGCCTGCACTGGCAGTGGGCAATGCAGTGGGCAGCCGTCTGGCAGAAGTGAACGCCCAGATGGGGATTGCTCTGCCGGGGAAATTTAAAACTGCGGGCAGCCGAAAGGAGATGGTGCCCTGGACAGATGCTTTTAACGATGGGCTGGAAAACCCGGGAACTATTTGTTATCGGACAGGACAAGAGGGAGATTATTATGGTGTGCTCAGAGGGGCGGCAGATGTGGGGGTGCCGGGAATGATTATTGAACATGGGTTTCATACAGTTCCCAAAATGCGGGAATTGGCAGTACAGGGCGAATTGGCAGCGCAGTGGGCACAGGCGGATGCTTACGGGATCGGGGAAGGTTTCGGCATGAAAAAGAAGGAGGATTTGTAAATGTTTTGTATGAATTGCGGGCAGAAACTGCAGGACGGGGAAAAATTTTGTCCCAAGTGTGGAACTGCTGTAGAGCATGAGCAGACGGGGGATGGAAGTGGTTTTACATATGAAAGCTACAGGAGTCTGGATGGCAGAATCCCTGACAGGGAGAATATCCCTTCTGGCATGAAACTGGGGATGACCGCCTTTTTTATAATCCTGGCCGTTCTCCTTCTCATGGTCCCGGCAGGGATCGTCGTTTATCTGACCGCAGGGCTGAACGGACAGAAAAACCGTTTGGCATCGGTTATTGAAGAGGCGGAAATACCAGAGTATGAGGAACAAGAAAAGACCATAGCCGGGAAATGGAACAAGCTGAATATTACCGATGTATGGGAGAAAAAATATATCCTTGGGAAGCTGGAACAAATCTGCGCAGATGTAGAAAAATTCCATCAGTGCAGAGAAGAAATAGGGGAACTGGAAGACGCGAAAGAGCAATATAACCTGGAAGGCAGTGACAGCGGCGGTTACAGTTATTATGAAAAAATTCTTGATGAGTGTACAGAAGCAGCGGAAAAAAGACGGGCCAGAGAAGTATTTCAGCTGCTGAAGGACGCAAAAAAATGCCAGAAAGAATTGGTGGAGGCTAACGATATTTATATCGAAGATATGATACATGCGTATAAGGAAGCAGATCTGTCGGGAGCAGGCCAAAAGGAAACTGTGTCCTATGAAAAATATATGGATAAGCTCCAGAAGCTGGTCAGTGAAGATGAGAAAGACTACCAGGCAATCGGGCAGATATTCCAAAAGATGAACAAGACCGTGGGCAAATACGCTGAACCGGACAAGCTGCTGGAGATGAATGTCCAGCAGGTGGATGTGGCAGATTTCCCAAAAGTAAAGCTGTATCTGCGGGTGTTAAATCCAGCCAGCGGGGAAGTCCCGGACAATCTGGACGGCGGTATGTTCTATGTCCGCAAAGAAAATGCCAACGCCCAGTATGTGAAGCAGAAAGTGACCAATGTGAGTCAGCTGGATGAGACAGAAGTACTGAAAGTGGACATGGTTGCCGATGTGAGCGGAAGTATGTCGGGCCAGCCCATCCAGGAGGCTAAGGAGAGTATGAGCAATTTTATCAGAAGTGTGCAGTTCTCAGCAGGAGACATGGTGGAGCTGACCTCTTTTTCTACAGGCGTGCGCCTGGAGCAGGAATTCTGCGGCGACGAAGGGCTGCTTTTAAGTAAAATCAATGATTTGTATACAGGAGACAGCACCAGTCTGTATGATGCGCTGTATACGGCGGTGGAGCGCACAGCAGCTCAGTCTGGGGCCCGCTGTGTCATGGCATTTACTGACGGGCAGGATAACTACAGTGACTGTACCAGAGATGACGTTGTGGATGCAGCTCAGAGATATCATGTCCCGGTATTTATTATTGGAATCGGGGATGCTGATTATTCAGATGCCAGCTATATCGCACAGCAGACCGGCGGTGTATATTATAATATCCACGACGTTTACTCCATGGAAAGCATTTACGACGAAATTTACCAGATGGAAAAAGATCTGTTTTTGGTAGAATTTAAAGACAATACAGGAGCAAAGGTTTCCGATGTATCTAATATTGAAACAGGTTACCACAGCATAGAATACGGCGGTTCATGCAGCTATTCTTATACGCCCAATGTGCTGTTGAATGTAAAGAGCGGCAGCTTTTACCAGGATGGGCCTGAGGCTGTGGTGGAACGGTATCTCCGGGGATTTGCCCATGCTGTGACAGAGTCTGATTTCTCATATATTTCAGATTGTCTGAAGCCGGGAAGCGCAATTTATAAGGAGCAGCAGAGCTATGTGCTAAGAGATATTGAGGAACAGCTGGACTCCTTTGAGATTGTATCTGTAGATTACAGCGGCGGACAGAATTGTGTGGTCCTGGCCAGAGAGACTTATTTCGTGCAGGTCAGCGGCCAGCCCCTTCAGCTTATGACTCAGGAATGCCAATACGCGCTGGAAGAAAGCGGCGGCCAGTGGAAGATGACTGCATTTGTGGGAAAAGTCAGAGTTCTTTCACGGATCAGGCAGTAAGGAGAAGAATATGTACTGCTTTACATGTATGAATGAAATTAAAATCAACAGGGGGGAATTCTGTCCCTATTGCGGACATCCGCTGAAGACTCAGGCGGCTTCCCACCATCTGGCTCCCGGGACCATATTAAATGCAAAATATCTGATCGGGAATTTTATCGGAGAAGGGGGATTTGGGATTACATATATGGGAAAAGACCTGAATCTGGATGTGCGGGCTGCGGTCAAGGAGTACTATCCCCAGGGCCTGGTAAACCGAAGCGGCGGCCGTACCAATACGGTTTCTGTTTCCTCTTCCATGCCAGGCGGAGAGGATTTCTTTAAAAAGGGAAAATGGAATTTTCTCCAGGAGGCCAGAAGCATTGCAAAGTTTCCAGAGGTACAGGGGATTGTCAATGTCCGGGATTTTTTTGAAGAAAATGGTACCGCATACATTGTGATGGAATACCTGGAAGGGCAGACTCTGAAAGCCTATATTCGTGAAAACGGGCGTATGGAACCTTCGGCGTGTATCCGTCTCATGCTCCCGGTGATGGCTTCCCTGGAGAAGTTTCACCAGGCCGGCATGATCCACAGGGACATCAGCCCGGACAATATCATGTTCATGAAAAACGGGACGCTGAAATTGATGGATTTCGGCTCTGCAAGGTATTTTGCCAATCAAAGGAAGGAAATGTCCATTATCTTAAAGCATGGGTATTCACCGGAAGAACAGTATCGGAAAAGCGGAACCCAGGGACCTTGGACGGATATATACAGCCTGTGTGCCACTATTTATACCTGTATCACAGGGGTAAAACCGGAGAACGCCCTGGACAGGATGAACCAGGATACGCTGAAGCGTCCTTCCCAGATGGGCGTGGATATCCGGCCGGAGCAGGAAAATATGCTGATGAGGGGGCTGGCAGTATCGCAAAAAGACAGATGGAAAAGCGTACAGCAGCTAATGGATATGTTTTTGTCCGCACCCAGGCCTGTTTCCAGTAAAAACAGGCTTCCCGCTATCATAGCAGCAGCCGCGGCGGCTGTGTGCATGGGAGTGCTGTTGATTGTTGTAACTGTGAATCTGCTGCTGTCCGATACGAAAGGCACAGCGGCATCCGTGGATTCTCAGGAGATTGCGCAGACAGCCGGTCCAGTGGATACAAAACCGGAAGATGGGGACGTTAAGCCTGCAAAGACGGCAAAAAAGATTTCCGTGCCGGACGTGGAGGGTCTGCGTCTGAACCATGCGAAAAAGAAATTAAAGGCCGCAGGGCTGAAGGCCGATATTATTTATACAGAGAGCAAAACAGTGGAAAGAGATTACGTGATCAGCCAGTCTCCGGCGGCGGAAAAGAAAGTGAAAAACAAAGCTGTTGTCACAGTCTACGTGTCCAACTCGGACCTGATGCAGATGCCGGCGGCAGAAACACAGGCACCGATACCCACAGCAGTGTCTGCGCCCACAGCGGTGCAGACGCCGGCACCAGAAACCACGGCCCCTGAGCAGCCGGAATCTTCCGGAAAAACCCTTTATTGCTGCGCAAGTGAGTACGTAACCTTAAGGTCAGAGCCAGCCAGAAGCGGCGCGGAACTTGCCAGGGTATACAGCCGTGAAGAAGTGCAGTATCTTGGTTTAGCAGGAGAATTTTATAATGTTGTCTATAAAGGCCAGAACGGTTATGTGATAAAAAACTTTTTTTCAGAAGATCCCAATGCTTCCCTCAACTACAGCAGTGGGAGTGTCACAGATTCCGATTCTGCGCTGGTCTATTATTGCTGCGCAAGTGAATACGTGACTTTAAGGGCAGAAGCATCCCGGGACTCAGCCGAGATTGGAAGAGTGCCCAGCAGGGAAGCTGTTCAGTATATCAGTTCCGCAGGGGAATTCTTTTACGTTTCCTATAATGGGAAAAATGGTTATGTGTTGAAAAACTATTTTTCAGAGGACCCCAATGCAAGTCTTAATTATGGCAGAAATTAAACTCCAGGAGAAATGACAATGAAAACGAAAAAATTATTTTTATTCATCCTATCCATGCTCCTTTACACGGGATGTCATCCATTGGGTAAAACAGGCAGAGATACAGTCAAGGATGCACCAGTGGAGACAGGCGGAGCCAATGAGGATGACCATAGGGAAACACCGGAGACACAAGCGCCGCTGCAGATGGAAACGGAAACACCTGGGGATGAAGAACATCAGCCAGAGCAGCGCCAACAGAAGCAGAATCCGGCAGAGCAAAAGCCAGGCCGGATTGACCTGCAGCCTATATGCCAGTATCCGGAACTGCCCACAGGCTGTGAGATCACGTCTCTTGCCATGGTTCTCAATTACAATGGGATTTCTGTGGATAAGTGTGAGCTTGCGGACCATTACCTGGATAAAGGGGAAGTGGGAACAGTGGATTTTCGAAAAGCATTTGAGGGGGACCCCCGGGATGACAGTTCTTATGGCTGTTATGCCCCGGTGATTGTAAATACAGCCAACAAGTATCTGGAGGCGGCCCGGTCAGAGTTAAGGGCCGCCGATATTTCCGGCTGCCGGCTGGAAGAACTGTTCCCCTATATAGAGGCCGGAGTTCCCGTCATTATATGGGGAACCCTGGACTGTGCAGAAGGATACTACAGCGTTACATGGAATGTGGATGGGACGGATATATCGTGGTATACGCCCGAGCACTGCAGGGTCCTTGTGGGCTGTGAGGATGGACAGGTGTGGACAGCGGACCCCGTATATGGAGATGTGAGGGCTTATGATATCCAGGTTTTCGAGAGCAGATATGAAGACCTTGGCAGACAGGCTGTTGTGATTCAGTAAGGAAAGTTTTCAGTTGAAAAATACGCTTGTAAAGGCTATACTACTGTAAAAAGTAAATAACTGCTCCGCTGGCTGGAGATCTTTAGAGCGTGTTTGAAAAGGGGGATAAGCTATGAAAATTCCTGTGGGAACTTCCAATTTTGCAGAGATTAGGCAAGAAAGCTGTTATTATATTGATAAATCTGGTTTAGTTGAGGAATTGTTGAAAACCACCAGCATCAAGGTCACATTGATTGTACGGCCCCGCCGTTTTGGCAAAACATTGGGGATGCGTATGCTGGCTGAATTTTTTGATATCAGAAAGGACAGCAGGGCGTTATTTGAGGGACTTGCGGTATCAAAGAATCAAGAACTATGCAAAGAATGGATGAATGGGTATCCGGTACTGTTTCTGACGTTCAAAGATGTGGGCGGAAATACCTTTGACAGCGCTTTTGGGATGCTGAAGACAGCGTTTATGAATGCGTGTATCGAACATGCGTATCTCTTGGATAATGACAGCATAGATGAAGACGACAAAAGAAAATTCGCCCAGCTGAAATCCATGACGGCAGATGTGGAAGTGGTAAAAAGCGCTATTTCTCTGCTGATCCGCATGATGTACATTCATTATGGGAAACCGGTGGTTCTTCTGCTGGACGAGTACGATGTCCCCATTGCCAAGGCCAGTGGGAGCAGAGGAAAAAAGATGGACTATTATGACGAGATGATGGAAGTGGTCCGTCCGCTGATTAGTATGGCAATCAAAGACAACGACTTGCTGAAATTTGCTGTGATTACAGGATGTCTTAGAATCGCCAAGGAGAGTATTTTTACCGGGGCGAATAATTTTGTATCGGATACCATAGCTGATTCCAGGCTGAACGAATATTTTGGTTTTACCCAGGCAGAAATTGACGGTCTTCTGCAGGCGGCAGAGCTGACAGACCATGCAAAGGAAATGAAAAAGTGGTATGACGGCTATCATTTTGGAAACTTTGATGTATACTGTCCGTGGGATGTGATGAACCATGTGAACAGCCTCATACTGAACCCGGATACCCCGCCGAAGAATTACTGGGAAAATACAAGCGATAACGCTATTATCCGCTCGTTCCTTGACAGAACCCAGTTTGACATTCAGGAAAAATTTGAAACCCTGCTGGCCGGGGGATATATTACAGAGAAAATTGAAAATGCGCTTACTTATGATGTGCTGGAGGCATCAGAGGAAAATCTGTGGACGCTGCTGTATTTTACCGGATATCTCACCAAGGCTGAGGTGGAAGAAAAGACGGACTCGGGCCGGACTGCCCTGAGAATTCCCAATGCGGAGATTATGGATATTTTTCGCAAAAGTGTGAGGAAATGGTTCTGGGACAGGGCGGCGGCCAGTGACCGCAGTGAGCTGTTTTCAGCTTTCTGGAATGCGGATACAGACAAACTGGCTCAGTTGATCACGGATTTGCTGTTCAATACCATCAGCTATCATGATTATCGGGAAAGTTATTACCATGCTTTTACCGTGGGGCTGCTTTCCAATGCCGGATATAAAGTGGAATCCAATTATGAGTGCGGCCTTGGGCGTTCGGACATTGTGGTCAAGGACCGCCGTAACCGCCGGGCGCTGGTCATTGAGATCAAGTGGACCGATTCTGAGAGCAGTCTGGAAAAGGCATGTGAGAGCGCTCTGCGCCAGGTGGAGAGTAAGCAGTATGCCAAAAGTGTGGAGCAGGCAGGATATCGGACAGTAATCCGGCTGGCAATGGCATTCTGGAAGAAACAGTGTCTGGTAAGAAGATGTGTGTAAAGGAAGGACTCTATTCATGTATACAATAAAGAAAATTCAAGGGCGGGCCAAAAGAGCCCGTCTGGAAACAGTTCACGGAGCCATAGAGACCCCGGTGTTTATGAACGTGGGAACTGCCGCAGCCATCAAAGGGGCAGTGTCCACAGAAGATTTGAAGACGATCGGCACACAGGTGCAGCTGTCCAATACGTACCACCTTCATCTCAGGCCAGGAGATGAGCTGGTGAGGCAGCTGGGGGGGCTTCACAAATTTATGGTATGGGACAGGCCCATTCTCACAGATTCCGGGGGATTTCAAGTGTTTTCCCTGTCAAGCCTTAGAAAGATTAAAGAGGAAGGCGTTTTCTTCCAATCTCATATAGACGGAAAGAAGATTTTCATGGGGCCGGAGGAGAGCATGAGAATTCAGTCTAACCTGGCATCCACCATTGCCATGGGTTTTGATGAATGTCCCTCCGGCACAGCGGACAGGGATTATGTGCAGGCATCTGTGGAGCGGACCACCCGCTGGCTTGCCCGGTGTAAAGATGAGATGACGCGGCTGAATCAAAAAGAGGATACATTAAACCGGCATCAGATGCTATTTGGCATCAATCAGGGAGCCATATATGAAGATATCCGGGTGGATCATGCCAAAGAGATCGCCCGGATGGACCTGGACGGCTATGCTGTGGGCGGTCTGTCTGTGGGGGAATCCCAGGAGGATATGTACCGGATTCTGGACGAAGTGGTGCCTCATCTGCCCCAGGATAAGCCCACGTATCTGATGGGGGTGGGAACACCTGCCAATATCATAGAAGCTGTATCCCGGGGAGTTGACTTCTTTGACTGTGTCTATCCCAGCAGAAACGGGAGACACGGCCATGTCTATACCGGGCAGGGTAAAAGAAATCTGTTCAATGCCCGGTACAGTACGGATGAGCGGCCCATCGAGGAGGGATGCTGCTGTCCTGCCTGCCGGCATTACAGCAGAGCCTATATCCGTCATCTTTTAAAAGCAAAGGAAATGCTGGGCATGCGGCTCTGCGTGCTTCATAATCTGTACTTCTATAATCATTTAATGGAAGAAATCAGGGATGCTCTGGATGAGGGAACCTTTGATTCTTATAAAAAAGCAAAATTAGAATCCATGGAGCAGATCAGAAAAGAATCATAAAAAACACTTGATGAATGGCGGGCTTTTGTGTATCATGTGTTATGATACGTTTTTTGAAAGAAATTTTGAATAGGAGGAACAGCAGGTATGGATAGTAATGCCTTTATGTTGATCTGGATGGTGGTCCTGATTGCCGTCATGTATTTTTTGATGATTCGGCCGCAGAAGAAAGAACAGAACAGAGTCAAGGCGATGCTGGCTGATATGGCTGTGGGAGACAGTGTAGTCACAACCAGCGGCTTTTACGGCGTGGTGATTGATCTCACCGAGGAGGATGTAATTATCGAATTCGGAAATAACAAGAACTGCCGGATTCCCATGCGCAAAGCTGCCATTGCAGAGGTGGAAAAGGCGCAGACAGCGGAAGCTGAATAAAGATGAGTGAAGTAAATCGGGCCCCTTTGTCTGGCTGTCCTGCCGGTCAGAGGGGCTGAAACTGCAATGTAGAGAAAGGATGAGACACATGGAACATAAGATTGTTTTGATTCCGGGTGACGGCATCGGGCCGGAAATTGTGAGAGAAGCGAAAAAAGTTTTAGACGGCGTATGTGAAAAATACGGCCATACATTTCAATATGAGGAAGCCCTCATAGGCGGAGCTTCCATTGATACATACGGGGTTCCTCTGACAGACGAGACCATTGCAGCGGCAAATAGCGCCGATGCAGTGCTCATGGGATCTGTGGGCGGAGATGCGGCCACATCCCCCTGGTATCAGCTGGAACCCTCCAAAAGGCCGGAGGCAGGGCTTTTAAAAATCCGCAAAGAACTGAACTTATTTGCAAATCTCAGACCGGCATACCTCTACAGCCAGCTGAGGGAAGCGTGTCCCCTCCGCCCGGATATCATCGAGACTGGGTTTGACCTGCTGATTATGCGTGAGCTCACCGGAGGGCTTTATTTTGGGGAACGGAAAACATATGAAGAAAATGGTGTCTGGACGGCAGTGGATACTCTGGTATATAATGAACAGGAAATCCGCCGGATTGCCGTGAAGGGGTTTGAGATTGCCCGAAAGCGGCAGAAAAAGGTCACCAGCGTGGATAAAGCCAATGTGCTGGATTCTTCCCGGCTCTGGAGAAAAGTGGTTGAGGAAGTGGCCGCAGATTATCCGGATGTGAAACTGGAACATATGCTGGTGGATAACTGTGCCATGCAGCTGGTGCGGGACCCCGGCCAGTTTGATGTGGTCCTGACAGAAAACATGTTCGGAGATATTCTTTCGGATGAGGCCAGCATGATTACCGGTTCCATCGGTATGCTGTCATCTGCCAGCCTTAATGAGACGAAATTCGGGCTTTATGAGCCCAGCCACGGTTCTGCGCCGGATATTGCCGGACAGGATAAGGCCAATCCCATTGCCACCATATTATCTGCGGCTATGATGCTGCGGTATTCCCTGGACCTGGATCAAGAAGCGGATGCAGTGGAACAGGCAGTACAAAAAGTACTAAGCCAGGGTTACCGGACGGTAGATATTATGTCTGAGGGATGCACCTGTGTGGGCACCCGTAAAATGGGAGAATTGATTCTGAAAAATCTGTAATCTTGACAAAAATGATGAGACGATAGATATTGAAATCACAGATAGGAGAGCTGAAAATGAAAAGTGACGCAGTGAAAAAAGGAGTACAGCAGGCTCCCCACCGTTCTCTGTTCAATGCGCTGGGCATGACGAAAGAGGAACTGGAGCGTCCTCTGGTGGGAATCGTAAGTTCTTATAATGAGATTGTGCCAGGGCATATGAATCTGGACAAAATTGTAGATGCAGTCAAGCAGGGAGTTGCCATGGCGGGAGGCACACCGGTTGTGTTTCCGGCTATTGCCGTGTGTGACGGGATTGCCATGGGCCATATTGGCATGAAATATTCTCTGGTGACCAGAGATCTAATTGCAGATTCCACAGAATCCATGGCGCTGGCCCATCAGTTTGACGCACTGGTAATGGTGCCAAACTGTGATAAAAATGTACCAGGTCTTTTGATGGCAGCGGCCAGAATCAATGTCCCCACTGTATTTGTCAGCGGAGGGCCTATGATGGCCGGGCATGTCCAGGGTCATAAGACCAGTCTTTCCAGCATGTTTGAGGCGGTAGGAGCGTACAGTGCCGGGAAAATGACCCAGCAGGAAGTGGAAGAATTTGAAAATCAGGCGTGTCCCACCTGCGGCTCCTGTTCCGGAATGTATACGGCCAACAGCATGAACTGTCTGACAGAAGTGCTGGGTATGGGGCTTCAGGGAAACGGAACCATTCCCGCTGTGTATTCCGCCCGTATTCGTCTGGCGAAACAGGCGGGAATGAAGGTTATGGAAATGTATGAAAAAAATATCCGTCCTCGGGACATTATGACGGAAGATGCCATTTTAAATGCTCTGACAGTGGATATGGCGTTGGGATGTTCCACCAACAGTATGCTTCATCTTCCCGCCATTGCCCATGAAATCGGTATGGATTTCGATATTACTTTTGCTAACGAAATTAGTGAGAAGACACCCAATCTGTGTCATCTGGCTCCAGCAGGCCCCACCTATATGGAGGACTTAAACGAGGCAGGAGGAGTTTATGCAGTGATGCATGAGCTGGATAAGAAAGGGCTTCTCCACACAGACTGTATGACAGTGACCGGAAAAACAGTGGGTGAGAACATCAAAGATTGTGAAAACAAAAATCCCCAGGTAATCCGCCCCATTGAGAATCCATACAGCGAGACAGGCGGTCTGGCTGTGCTCACCGGGAATCTGGCACCGGACGGAAGTGTGGTAAAACGTTCGGCAGTTGTGGCAGAGATGATGGTCCATGAAGGTCCTGCCAGAATCTTTGAGTCCGATGAAGAAGCCTGTGAGGCCATTCTGGGAGGGAAGATTAATCCTGGTGATGTGGTGGTGATCCGTTACGAAGGGCCCAAAGGCGGCCCCGGCATGAGAGAGATGCTGAATCCCACTTCTGCCATTGCAGGAATGGGGCTGGGTGAAAGCGTGGCGTTAATCACAGACGGCCGGTTCAGCGGCGCATCCCGGGGAGCATCCATTGGACACGTATCGCCGGAAGCGGCTGTAGGAGGGCCGATTGCCCTTCTTAAAGAGGGAGATAAGATTCGGATTGACATTCCAAACCTGAAGCTGGAGGCGGCATTAACGGAAGAAGAGCTGGCTGGCCGCAGGGCTCAGTGGCAGCCCAGGCAGCCGAAAGTGACAACGGGATACCTGGCACGTTATGCAGCGATGGTGACTTCCGGCAACAGAGGTGCAATCCTTGAAATACCGAAATAGGAGGAGATATACATGCAGCTTACAGGTTCCGAAATCGTAATTGAGTGTCTGAAAGAACAGGGAGTGGATACTGTTTTTGGATATCCGGGCGGTGCGATTTTAAACATATATGATGCTCTGTATCAATATAAGGATGATATCCGGCATATTCTTACATCCCATGAACAGGGTGCTTCCCATGCGGCTGACGGATATGCACGCGCTACAGGGAAAACAGGAGTATGTCTGGCCACATCCGGTCCGGGTGCCACCAATCTGGTCACTGGAATAGCCACTGCTTATATGGATTCCGTGCCGCTGGTGGCTATAACCGCCAATGTGGGCAAACCTCTGCTGGGAAAGGATTCTTTCCAGGAAGTGGATATTGCGGGGATTGTGATGCCTGTAACGAAACACAGTTATATTGTAAAAGATGTAACCAGTCTGGCAGAAACTCTGCGCAAAGCCTTTGAGATAGCCAGGAGTGGGAGACCTGGTCCGGTACTGGTGGATATTACAAAGGATGTCACTGCTGCGAAAACAGAGTATACGCCGGAAAAACCAAAGGCGCCACTCAGGGAGACAGAGCGCATCCGGGAAGAAGATATTGACAAGGCCGTACAGATGATTCAGAAAGCTGAAAAGCCTTTTATCTTTGTGGGTGGCGGAGCTGTCATTTCCGGGGCAGAAGAAGAGCTTAAGGAGCTGGCACACAAGATTCAGGCTCCTGTGTGCGACAGTCTCATGGGAAAAGGAGCTTTTTCCGGGCTTGACCCATTATATACAGGAATGCTGGGGATGCACGGGACTAAGACCTCAAATCTGGGTGTCACACAGTGTGATCTGCTGATTGCGGCGGGGACCAGGTTCAGTGACCGTGTGATAGGAAATGCCAGGAATTTCGCAAAGAATGCAAAGATTCTCCAGCTGGATATTGACCCTGCGGAGATTAATAAAAATGTGCTGGTGGACGCCTGCGTAACAGGAGACCTGAAAGAAGTTTTAAAAAGACTCAATGAGAAGCTGGGGGAAAAAGATCATGGTTCCTGGCTGAACAATATCCAGTCATTAAAGGAGAAACATCCTCTGCGCTGTGATGACAGCCGACTCACGGGGCCTTATGTAATCAGCAAATTATATGAGCTGACAGGGGGCAATGCCATAATCACCACAGATGTGGGACAGCATCAGATGTGGGCGGCCCAGTTTTATAAATATTCCCAGCCCAGAACTTTTCTCACCTCCGGCGGCCTTGGCACCATGGGGTATGGGCTGGGAGCAGCCATAGGCGCAAAGATAGGCAGACCAGATAAAACCGTAGTAAATGTGGCTGGTGACGGCTGTTTCCGTATGAATATGAATGAGCTGGCAACAGCTGTACGCGCCGGGATTCCCGTTGTGGAGCTGGTTTTGAATAATCATGTGCTGGGCATGGTGCGCCAGTGGCAGACGCTGTTCTACCAGGAGAGGTATTCCCACACAGTGCTCAGGGATTCGGTAGACTTTGTAAAAGTGGCGGAGGCCATGGGGGCGGACGGTATCCGTGTATCCAGTAAAGAAGAGCTGGTTCCAGCGTTGGAAAAGGCGCTGAACAGTTCCCGTCCCATTGTACTGGACTGCCAGATTGACAGCGATGAAAAGGTATTTCCCATGGTACCTGCAGGAGCAAATATTGAAGAAGCGTTCGATGAGGAGGACTTACAGTAATGTTTAATTATCATTGCCTGAATCCGATTTCAGAAAAAGGATTAAAATCATTTGGCCAGAATTATCAGAAAACCGAGGATATCCAGGAGGCACAGGCTGTGCTGGTGCGCAGCGCCAAGATGCATGACATGGAGCTTCCCCAGAGTGTTATGGCAGTTGCACGGGCAGGGGCAGGTGTCAATAACATTCCTCTGGATAAGTGTTCAAAAAAAGGAATTGTGGTATTTAACACACCTGGAGCCAATGCCAACGGTGTAAAAGAACTGGTGCTGGCCGGTATGCTGCTGGCATCCAGGGATATTATAGGGGGCGTCAACTGGATTGAGAGCAGTAAGGACCTGGAAGACATTGGCAAGCAGGCGGAGAAAAAGAAAAAAGAATTTGCCGGATGTGAGATCAGCGGCAAAAAGCTTGGAATCATCGGCCTGGGTGCCATTGGCGCTATGGTGGCCAATTCCGCCACACATTTGGGAATGGAAGTTTACGGCTATGATCCTTTTATCTCTGTAGACGCGGCCTGGAATCTGTCCAGAAGCATCCATCATTCCACAAGCCTGGAAGAAATTTATACACAGTGTGATTATATCACCATCCACGTGCCCCTCCTGGATGACACGAAGAAGATGATCAATAAGGAAGCCATCGACCAGATGAAAGAAGGGGTGGTTATCCTGAACTTTGCCAGGGATATGCTGGTGGATGAGGAAGCCATGGTGGCAGCACTGGAGGCAGGAAAAGTAAAAAGATATGTGACAGACTTTGCCAATTCCGTGGTTGCCGGGGCGAAAGGTACATTGGTGACGCCTCACCTGGGCGCATCCACAGAGGAATCTGAGGAAAACTGCGCAGTCATGGCTGTGAAGGAGCTCCGCAGTTATCTGGAAAACGGAAACATTAAGAATTCTGTGAATTTCCCGGAATGTAATATGGGAATCTGCCAGACAGCAGGAAGAATTGCTCTGATTCATGAAAACATTCCCAATGCCATTCAGCATATTACTAAGATTCTCGGGGAGGCAGGGCTGAATATTTCAGACTTAACCAACAAGAGCCGTGGAGAAAACGCTTACACATTGATTGACGTAGAGTCAAAAGTGTCACCGGAAGTGATAACGGCATTGGAAGCAGTTCCATCTGTTATGCGGGTGAGAGTCGTAAAATAAGTATTTTTAGGAAAGTTTCTTAGGAAAGGCAGGCGGGTATGGGACAGACGGGAAAGTATTTGAAGAAAAAGCTGCGCAAAGCCAGACGGCTGTATCGGATTGTCTCATCTGTCTGTCGCCGCCGTAAGGATTACCTGGGCGGTTTGAAGTACCTTTGGAAGCGGCTGAAAAAGAGAATATAATAATGAAATAAAATAAATACAGCGGGCCATCTTTTAGAATAGGAAAGTATTCGGAAGATGGCTTTTTTTGCCTTGAACGTGTCTTAAAATTCATTCCCTCCAGCTGCACGCCCCACTTAGCGCATAAATGTTCCTTTTTTATGGCTGTCTGGAAATAGTTTGTGCAATAGATGGGGATAGGGTATAATAGACAATAATATTATGAATCAGAAGAGAAGGAAGTGGATGTATGGCCAGGGTTGCAGGTATCGGGTTTCAGGACTTTGAACAGATAATCGTAGAAGACAATTTCTACGTAGATAAGACCATGTTCATTAGAGAATGGTGGGAAAGCAAGGACAGGGTTACCTTGATTACCCGCCCCAGAAGATTTGGGAAAACTTTAAATATGAGCATGTTGGAAAAATTTTTCTCCGTAAAGTACGCTGATAGAGGCGGTTTGTTTGAAGGGCTTTCTATATGGGAGGACGGGAAATACCGGCAGATGCAGGGAACGTATCCTGTAATATTTCTGAGTTTTGCAGGGATTAAGGAAAACACTTTTTTAGAAGCGAGAAAAAGTATCTGCCGTACCATAGAAGAACAATACAATAAAAATGATTATCTGCTGGAAGGCAGTCTGCTGAATGAAAAAGAGAAAAGATTTTATCAGGAAGTTTCGGTAAACATGTCGGATAGTGCAGCATCGGCAGCTTTGAGGTCTTTATCGGATTTTCTCGGCAGGTACTATGAAAAAAAGGTAATCATTCTGTTAGATGAATACGATACTCCTATGCAGGAGGCGTATGTGAATGGTTATTGGAATGAAATGACCGGGTTTATCAGAAACCTGTTTAATTCTGCATTTAAGACAAATCCATATTTGGAACGGGCCATTATGACCGGGATAACGAGAGTTAGTAAAGAGTCGATTTTTTCTGATTTGAATAATCTGCAGGTAATCACTACTACGTCAGATAAGTATGCAAAGTGTTTTGGTTTTACAGAGGGAGAAGTCTGTGCCGCGCTGGATGAGTACGGGATGATGGAAAAGAAAGAGCAGGTAAAGAGATGGTATGATGGTTTTATATTTGGGAGTAAAACAGGTATTTATAACCCATGGTCCATCATTAATTATCTTGCTTCAGGGAAGTTTCGTACCTACTGGGCCAATACCAGTTCTAACAGTTTAGTGGGGAAATTGATTCGGGAGGGAACTAAGGATGTAAAGCAGTCCTTTGAAGACCTTCTTTGCGGAAAGACTTTGACAGCGAATATTGATGAACAGATTGTGTATAACATGCTGGACACTGACGAAGCGGCAATCTGGAGCCTTCTTCTTGCCGGCGGATATTTAAAAGTCATGGGGATTGAGGGGCATGAGGACACAGGATTTGATGCAGATACCCTTAGGTGCCGGCTGGCGATTACGAACCTGGAAGTCAAATTGATGTTTGGCGGGATGATACATGGGTGGTTTGCAGGATATATGTCAGATTATAATGACTTTATCAAGGCTCTGCTTAAAGATGACTTGAGAGCAATGAATGCTTATATGAACCGAGTGGCAATGGGGACGTTCAGCTGCTTTGATACTGGAAAGAAACCGTCAGAAAGCCAGCCGGAACGTTTTTACCATGGTTTTGTTCTGGGATTAATGGTAGAACTTAATGACCGGTATGTGATTACATCCAATCGGGAGAGCGGCTTCGGAAGATACGATGTAATGCTTGAACCAAGAAAGCAGGAAGATGATGCAATAATTCTGGAGTTTAAGGTGCAGGATAGAAGTGGGGGAGAAAAAGAACTGTCGGACACAGTAAAAGCGGCTTTGAAACAGATTGAGGAAAAGAATTATGAAGCGGTTTTGGCAGCGAAAGGAATTGAGAAAGGGCGTATACGCAGATATGGATTTGCTTTTTGCGGGAAGGAGGTGTTGATTGGGCGTTAGAGCGTGTGGATTTGTCCTGCATTTTATTTTGCCTGTTATATAAATATTGACAAAATAGTACATTGAAGGTAAAATATAATAAGATAATTTTACAATTTTCTACGAAAGAAGGGTTTTTATGAGTAAAAATATTTTGCGGTATGGTGTTGGAGGGGTTGTGGGTATGATTCTCACACTTGTTGCTTCATCAGTATTTGGTTCTCCGGGTAGAGAGGTAAGAACTTTTACAAATGTGGAGACTGCATCTAACGACGTTGTGGAGCAGGAGGTTACCATTGAATATATAAGCAAAAAACTGGAAAATATTAGTGAATTGGCTACAGCGGAGATGGTTTATAATAATCTTTATACGGTTTCAGAAGGAAAAATTCCGTTTATTACTAAAAAAGGCTTTTCTATGGTTTATACAGCCACTGTTAAAGCTGGGAATGAAAAAGAGGATGTGACGGCTGCTATTTCGACCGCAGAAAAGGATGCGGAGGAAAAGGCAGATACGGACGGTTTGAAAAAACGAGCTAATGAGGAAGCGGAATACATAGTAAAAGGAATATTGGAAAGATCCGTGGGAGATAAAGAACTTGTTGTTGTACGGGCGAATGAGCTATAAAAATTTACATATGTGAATTTTGTGCTGCTATAGGCACACAAGGCTGACAACCCGCAGGAAACTTGTATTTTAAAGCAGGAGAACACACCTCCTGCTTTTATTCGTTATATGATATACAGGAGATAAAATGAGTACACGGCATATATATTCATTGTCAGATGGACATAAAACTAAAACGGAAACAAATAAATATTGGAGCAAGAAATTATAAAAAGTATTTGACCGGCAAAGTGTTTAAAATTGTTTGTGAGGATGGAACAGAGGTTGACGTAAGATTTTTTGGTTCGGATTTTCATCTCTAAATTCGAAATCACTAAAGTCTATTATTGCTATATTCGCTAAACTATCTGAAAGAGATAAATATCATGAATTAGTTTACGTTTCGAATGTAGTTGGTATATATAAAAAAGATGAAGGATTATTAAATAAATTGGATAATAATATTCAAATGAAATTTTTAGAAATCATTACAAGACATTAATAAATAAGGAGAAGTTGATATGGATGCATGTGTTTATAAACCTAAAATGCCTTTTATAACAAGAAGTCGGGAGTGTAGAATTTCTGTGTGAATTTTCGTAAACCCCTTATAGATTAGGCATTTTTCAAATAATCACAAGAAAATCTGGGCACTCCCTAAAAATCAGTTTTTGGTTGTTTTCATACATCCATTAATGATTAATTCTCTTTCAACTTGGAGATGTCTGTTCGGAAATCTTCCATTTTTTTAGTTGCTTTTTCAATATCATCATCCCAAACTTCACTTCGCAGATCATCCAAAAAATCATAAACATCAGAGCGGAAGTCAGACCAATCATCGTAAACAGTGGAACAAGTATCTGACCACCAAGTATATTCATTAGAAGATAACTCTGACCACTCATCATATGGTGCTGTATCATAAGCGTCGTCCAGAAGGCCTTCATAGTAAAAACCATACGATAATTCTAAACACAACAAAAGCCAGAAGATTAAATATAATTGTCGGAATCGGTTTCTAACTGTAGTTTTTTTTATTCTATTACTTCTAAAAGCCTCTTCTCAATACGGGTTTGAACATCCAGATAATATGCCATTTCAACGGTATTCATCTCTCCATTGTCCCACGCTTCGAAATCCTTTACCACATCGGCATATTTACTCATGTAATCAGTATAATCTGCCAACAGCCCCAAGTCTGTCCCATCAGACTGCGCATACCTTGCCATAAAGTCACAATATTCATTCATGAATGCTTCATAACTGTCCATAGCCGCCTTAAATTCTGGACGCATACCATCTGCGGATTCTGCACTATTGTCCGGAGCTTCTGTTTCAGCAGGAGGTTCGCTTTCCGGCGCAGCTTCTGTTTCCACTGCCGCAGGTTCCTCTTTTTTTGCCTTCGTCTTCTTTTTCCTGGTTTTTTCCGGCTTCTCAATCTGAATAGCCATGATCTGATTCCCCTCATAGGTTAAAGAGAGTTGATTACCTTTTTTATCAGATGCGCGATAGAATTTGTCTCCTTTATCGTAATCAACAGAGAATCCAGAATCTGTACATTTATCAATATAAGCGGTAAAATCGTCGATAGATGTCTTTCCCACATAGATATAGCAGCCATCTGCCCTGTCATCAGAAATCTTTCCAACTGTAGATTCGGGTAATGGGAGCAGACCCGCAATTTTGCTCTTTGGCCAGGTTAATGTTCCCATTTCTATCGGAGCATCAAGTTCTATATACATTTCTTCTCCGATATAGTCTAAAGATAAAGCGTATCCTTCTTCATCAAAGGCATTATAGGTATCTCCGTCCTTCTCACTCTCAACGGTATAACCCATAGACTGACATTTTTCTATGTATGCTTTATAATCGCTTTTTGATGTTTTTTCCACGTCCATACTCAGGCTGCTGCTGTCGTTGATGATAATTGATCCAGTCTTTGATTTGGGTTTCGGCAGCCGGTCACAAAGTTCAACATCCTTCCAGTCAAATTTCTCCTTTTTGCTCTTTCCAATGGAGTTGAATGCGCTTATCGCCAGCACAATAATGAGTAACAGGAACCACCATTTTTTATAAAAGGGTTTTGTGTTTTTAGCTCCGCATGATGGGCAGGTCTTTGCATTTTTTGCCATTGGAGTATTGCAGTTCCTGCATATGGTCATCTCCGGTTTTTTTGACATCTTGTCATCCTCCTCATTCTTTTACTGTTTCTTTCAGTTTTCTAAAATACGTTTTTTCTCAGCACTGAACTCATCCTGTGTCAGTATGCCTTCGTCCAGCAGGCTTTTTAATTCCCGCAGCTGTTCGGCTTTGCTTTTTTCCGGAATATTTGAATTTGACATATTCTGTATATTTTGCGCCATTGTATTGCCGAACGCAAGCCCTGCGCCTAATCCCGCTGCCCCTCCTTCCTGCTTTACGGCATCTCTCATAGCTCTTGCTGTCTGGTATTGCACAAAAGATTCCATATCTCCCTTGGCAATGCCGATTCCAGATTGTTCATCAATGAGCTTTTCCACATCATCAGGAAGTGAAATGCTTTCTATAACCACATCACTGAACTGAATGCCAATCACTTTTATCTGTTCATTTAATTTTTCCTGCATCATTTCAGACAGAGTCCGATACCCGGCGGCTAGGTCTAGAACGGACATTGCTGTCTCTCCAACCACGGTTGAAAATGTTTCAGTTACCATAGAGGAAAGATACTCAACAATGTCATACGTCATAACAATTCCTTTCGTTCCAAATATTTCTCTCATAAACAGAGCGACGTCTGTAATTCTGAATGCAAACTTTCCGAACGACCGGATACGGGCCATTGTAAAATCTTTATCTCTCTTCATAATGGGATTTTTTGTGGCCCATTTATTATCAATAAACTGTCTGGTGCTCACGAAATATAAATCCGCAATTACAGGAGATACAAACAAATATGGAAACGCCTGCAGTTTTGTCAAAATGGGAAAGTTATCGGTATTTAATGAATAGGTGCCCGGAAAAAGAATGTCTGCCAGCTGGCCGCCTTTTAAAAACACGGCACACTGGCTTTCTCTGACAATTACTTTTGACCCCTGCTTTAATTCATTGTCTCCGCTTTCCCGCTGAAATTTTGCGACAATAAGTTTATTACTTTTGTCTTCGTATTCAATTACATCAAGAAACTGGTCTTTCACCATATCCCAAATTCCCATATCATCCTCCTTCATTATTGCAAAGGCAGATCAAATTCATCTTTAAACGAACCTATTGCAATCAAGATAATGTCAGCAATCCAGCCCAGACCACACAGACCGGCTGTAAGCAGATAAAGAATTCCCGTTCCCACCTTACCCACATAAAACCTGTGGGCGCCCAGGCCGCCTAAAAATATGCACAGCACCAGGGCTGTGGTTTTGTTTTTTCTGCTGGTTCCTGGAATTGTTCCTGTGTTGTCAAATACCAAATTGTTGATTGTAATTGGCTGTACCTCTGTCTGTACACTGTCTTTCTGATAGGAATCATGAGCTGTACTTGGGGCAGTTTGTTCTGGTCTATCCTCATACCCACAATAACCGCATGTTCCATCTTTCAGAGGCGTGCCACATACCGGACATTTCACTTTTATCATCTCCCTTCTTCTCATCTGAATCTATCCTAAAAACAAGGAGTTTCTGCCATGCAGGTTTAAAAGTTATTTTTGAACAGTTCTAAATAGGGAAAGCTCGTATGGCAGAAGCATATTCCGTCTATCTCCTGCCATACAAGTTATTACTGTATCTATGTTAATTCCAGCTGCTTTCTTAATTCTTCGATATATTTTACATAAGTCATTCCCCCGTGTTCATCCGGTATCTGGGGCATTCCGTGCACCAATACCAGTGAAATGAATTCTATCTGCTCCTTCAATTTTTCAATTTCATCCTCAACAGTTTTCAACCTCAATCTGAGAAGGTTCTTTTTTTCACTATTTGGAATCTCAAACAGTTGTTTGATTTCCTTTAATTCGAATCCCATTTCCTTGTAAATCATAATCTGCCATATTTTATTCAATGATTTTTCATCGTACAAACGATGATTATTTTGTGATCTTTTTACCACAAGAATCCCCTCGTCATCATAATACTGTAATGTACGTCTGCTTACTCCAGCCAGTTTACTTACTTCATTTGTTTTTTTCATTACGGCCTTTCCTCTCTCCGCATAAAAAGCATACCCTATCACGCTGACGTGATAGCAACACCTTTTTCGGGATCATTTGTTATATGCGTCATTAAAGGCCTTGTAAATTTCGCGAATATTATGATTGGGAATTGACCAAAGGTCTTAATCACAATATTTTGAAGCACAAAAAAAGATCTCACTAAAAACAGTAAGATCTCTTTCTGGCAGAGCTATCCAATCATGGGATTGTAAATGTTATGAAAAAGTGGATTATGACCGCATAAAGTCTTCCACTTCTTTTTTAGACGGCATCACCCGCAGAGCGCCTTTTCTGGTGGTGATTAAGGAGGCGGCGGCATTGGCAAAGGTAAGCATTTCTTTCAGCTGTTCCTCACTCAGGCTGTTTAGTCCATGTTCCAGGATATAATTCAGGATACTGGCGCAGAACGTATCCCCTGCTCCGGTAGTTTCAATAGTGTTCTCCTGTAGGAAGGGGGCCGCCTCAATCATACAGTTCTTGTAGTAGGCGCGGCTTCCCTCTTTACCCAGGGTAACCAGAATCAGAGGAATAGAATAAGTTTCCCGGAGTTTGGCCACGCCGGCAGTATAATCTGTGGTTCCTGTCATAAACTCCATTTCGTTGTCAGAGATTTTTAAAATGTCACAGTAATTCATCCCATAAGCGATCTCCCGGCGGGCGTCTTCCAGAGAATCCCAGAGAGGTTCTCTAAGATTGGGGTCGAAGGAAATCAGCAGGCCTTCCTTTTTGGCATGGTCCAGTGCGCTTCTGGTGGCTTCGCGGACACCGGGATGAGTGGAAGAAAGAGTGCCGAAATGGAAGATCCGGGAGGACGAAATTAAATCTTTTTGTACCTCATCTTTTGTGAGCATCATGTCAGCTCCCGGATTTCTGTAAAAGGAGAAATCCCTGTCACCGTCAGCAAATGTATGGACAAAAGCCAGCGTGGTATGGATTTTCTCGTCCATGACCAGATTGCGTGTATCAATACCCACTTCCTCCAATGCACTTTTCAGCCGGACACCGAACTGGTCATTTCCTACTTTGCCGATGAAGGCTGTCTTCTTTCCCAGCTTTGTCAACATGGATAACACATTACACGGAGCTCCTCCCGGGTTGGCTTCAAATAGGGTATTGCCCTGGCTGCTGGTTCCGTTTTCTGTAAAATCAATCAATAATTCTCCCAACGCCGTTACGTCAAATATTTTTTCCTGCATATTTTCTCCTCCAGTTTTTTAAAGCGGTGTATTCTATTCATTTATTTTATAATGGAATATTTTCTCTGTCAATCTTGGAATGAGGGTATTTTTTCTGGATAAACGTTTTGTGATTTTACAGAAATGATTTTGTAAGATTTGTATGCTTTAGAACAGAAATTTTGTGAAATTTATGAAAGGTTTTGAGATAGGGACAATGCAGTCTCAAATACTATCAGCAGAATGATGAATCTCCCAGGGTATATAATCGACACTTTGATTAATTGTGCAGACAGGGACTGTGGGATATAATATTCTCATAAAAGAGGGAAGGGAACTGTTCAAAAATAGCTTTTCCTAAGATATTAAAAATGAGGAGGATACAATCATGTTAAGCAGAAAGCAGAATCTTTTAGAAACCATTTCCCACGGAAACCCCGACCGTTTTGTAAATCAGTACGAGGCATTTCAGATGGTCTATGGAACCCCATATACTACATCTGTTCCCATGGCGGTAAAAGGCGGCCCCAATGTGGTCAATCAGTGGGGGGTGACCATTTCTTTCCCTGACGGGATGCCCGGTCCATTTCCAGTTCATGACCAGGAGCACATTGTATGTAAAGACATTACAGAATGGGAGAAGTATGTGAAAGCTCCCAATGTAATTTATACACCGGAGGAATGGGCTCCCTTTGTGGCTGAGGCCGAGAAGATTGACAGAGATGAATATTTTGTAACCCCGTTTGTAGCGCCGGGAGTTTTTGAGCAGTGCCACTATCTGCAGGAAATCCAGAATTGTCTTATGAACTTTTATCTGGAACCGGAGGCAATGCATGAACTGGTGGACTATATCACTGACTGGGAAGTTGCCTATGCCCAGGAGCTCTGCAAATACATAAAGCCCGACGCCCTGTTCCATCATGATGACTGGGGAAGCGGCACATCTTCTTTTATCTCCCCGGAAATGTTCCAGGAGTATTTCGTGCCTGCGTATAAGAAAATTTACGGATGCTACCGGGAGTGCGGTGTGAAAGTCATTGTCCATCATTCCGATTCCTATGCGGCAAATCTGGTTCCGGCCATGATTGATATCGGTATTGATATCTGGCAGGGTGTGATGACATCCAATAAAATTGAAGATTTGATAGCCAGATACGGGGATAAGATTACTTTTATGGGCGGTATTGACAGTGCATCCATTGATACCCATGACTGGTCCAGGGAAAAGATTGCCAGTGAGGCCAGGCGGGCAGTATCTCAATATGGAAGAAAATCTTTTATCCCTTGTAATACCATGGGGGGTCCGGAGAGTATTTATCCGGGAGTATATGATACACTCACTGAGGAATTGGAAAAAATCAATCAGGAGATTTTAGCGGAAGGCAAGTTTTAGCCCGCAAAACAGAAAGGCGGATTTATGACTATGGATGAAAGAAAGGACCAGAAGGCAGTCAGTTCATCGTTAAAAAAATTCTTTGGTATCGGTGATTTTGGTTTTAACCTGATGACCAACATTGATACGTTTTACGCCACTTACTTTTTTACAAATATTGCAAAGTTTTCTTTGGGGATTGTGACTACAATCACAACGATTTCGGCTATTATAGATGCCATTTTATCCTGTCTGTATGGGGCGTGGATGAACAAGATCAAACCGAAAAGATGGGGAAGATACCGCTCCTGGCTGATATTGACTCCGTGGATGGTTCCGTTTCTTTATGCGTTTCAGTTTATCAAAATCAATAACGGAATGCTGGGGATCATAATCATGACAGCGGCGATGATCACCAGCCGTATCGCCTGGAATCTTCCGTATATTGCCAATATTTCGATGATTAATGTGGCGGGAAAGACCACAAAAGACAGGATGGCGCTGTCTTCCACCCGGATGGTATGGACGTCTTTGGGAAATGTTGCGTATTCTTATGCGGGTCCCGCAGTGGTAGCCTTTATGGCCAGCCTTTTAGGGGAAAACAATTCTTATGCGGCGGCAGCGTTTGTGTTTGCGGCGCTTATGGCGTCCGGTTATTATGCACATTTTAAAATGTTTACCGGATATGAGGAGACAGGGGCTGAAGAATCAGCCAGACTGGCACGTCAGGCAGTAGAGCAGAATCAGGCGCAGCCGAAAGTCAGTGCCTGGGCGGCCATCCGCTGCAATCCCCACTTGATTGGACTGATGATTTCCAGCACTGCCAAATATATGGTTTTGTTTTTGGTAAATGGAATTGCCGTATATTATTTCACTTATATCACCCACAATGCCGGACTGCTGGCCACATTTGTGTTCATTACTAATCTACTGGGAATAATGGCTTCTTATGTGTCGAAATTCGTGGTTGCCAAAATCAGCGCCAAAAAGACAATTGTGTGTTCCTATATATTTATGGCAGCGGGAATGCTGGCAGCGTTTGCAATTTATCAGAATACCTGGGGTGTGATTATACTCATGTGTCTGGTGATTTTTGCCATGACTTTGACCAATGCCTGTGAGCCTGAGTTATTTGCCAACTGTGCCGGATACAGTTCTGCTAAAACAGGGTTTGATACAACGGGAACAGTAATGGGTCTGTTGACAGTACCTGTAAAAATCGGGATTGTAATGCGCGGCATTTTGATTAGTACCGCTTTGGCCATCGGCGGTTTTTCAGCAGATATTGCTCCGGAGGCAGCCGGTGCTGTGGTACAGAGAGGTATCTGTATTGGATTTATGGTCATACCGGCAGTGGTAATTGCGGCAGGAGCAGTAATTTTGGTATTTGGATATGGTTTGAACAAAGAAGCATAATCAACAAGTCTTAAGCGGGGATGGAATTTGTATCTGTTCTCGCTTATTTTCGATAGAGGAATGGCGGAGAGATGGAATATTTGCTGAATTTACAGATCATTTATGAGAAATTACAGGAACTGGGAATCCAGGCAGAATTTGTTCCGGCCAAGGATATGCCGGGACTGAAAGGAGTGTGTTTTTATAATCAGGATGCCATGGAACAGAATTTCCTGTTTATTTGTGCAAAACAATTTGTAGATACTCTTCCTGATGACGAGGGCTCTCTGGTGTTGGTGGGAGAGTGGACACAAGAGGATACAGCTGGGAGGAAAGGCTTCATTCATATCAGAGAATACGATTTCTTCCATTTGATGAATCACTTGGAACGGATATTTGTCTATTACAAAGAATTAGAGAAACGGCTTTTGAGGGTGCTGTGTACAGACAGCAGTTTAAATGAAATCTGTAAAATCGGTGTGGAGCATTTTCAATCTCCGGTAGTGGTCCATGATGAGCATTTTTATATTCTGGCCTGTCCGGAGATGGTGCAGGGAAAGACCAATTTTGATTATGATATGCAGATGGATTCTTATATTGAAAATGAGCAGACACTGACGCTGTTTCGAACCAGTGCGGCTTACCAGGAAACATTAAAGACAACAGGCGGGCAGAGCTGGAAAAGTGATTTTGATGATACATCCTGTCTTTATGCCAATATTTGGATTGACCAGATATATAAGGGACGGCTGCTGGTACTCACCACAGAGGAGACTGCCGGTAAATTAAGGGAAGTTGGGTATTTCAGCGGGATTATCCGTCAGGTACTGCTGAATCGTTATGTGTATAGGAATGATGCCCCCAGTCTTTTGAAGGGGATTCTCATAGATGCCCTGAATGGAAGAGAGATCAATCCCTTGACGCTGGCAAAAAAAGCGGAGAAAATGCACTGGCAGATGAACGATGCGTATGTATGCGGAATGGTCACTTTCGGCAGCGAAAAGATTTCCCACTATCTGGCTTTTGGTGTCTGTAATTCCATTCAGCAGCACATTAAAGGCAGTTATCCCTGTTATTACCAGAAAGCCATCTACTTTATCACTAATTTGGAAAAAGGAAATCTTACCATCAACGACCTGCGGATGAAAATGTCCTATATTATCCGGGAATCCCTGCTTCATGTGGGGATATCAAATGTCTTTTACAAACTGCAGGATTTCCCCCTGTATATGAAGCAGGCAGAGATTGCACTGGTTTATTCCAGGGAAGAAAAGCGCACCAGCTGGTATAATGAATTCCGGGAGACTGTACTTGCCTACTGGATGATAAAAGGAGTGGGTGAACTCACCCGTGAGAGTATTATCTCCGGCGATTTGATGCTGCTGAAAAATTACGATGGGGAAAAAGGAACCGATTTGTATCAGACATTGAAAACGTATCTGACCTGTGAGAGAAACAGCACACTGACAGCCCAGCTTCTGGATATCCACAGAAGTACGCTGCCCCATCGGCTGGAGCGCATCGAAAAGCTGACCGGGCTGGATCTGGAAGATTTCAGTACCAGACTGTATCTGCTCATGTCATTTGCCATAGAAGACAAAAATCTTATACCAGAATAAAACGATAGAATGATTTTCTGGGAAAATATTTTACAAGTCTGTTTGATAATGATACAATACTAATAGAATCGGTGATTACAAATTGCCGAATCTATAGCAGCAGGATTCAGTTGTGAAGACAGGAGGAAATGTCATGACAGACAGATTGTATGAATATATGGATTGGCCCAGGATTGAGGCAGTGGTGTATGGTGAGGAAAATCTTCCCAAAGAAATTCTCGGCCCTCAGACAGTAAAGGGTGCTGTGTTGATTCAGGGCTTTTTTCCAAATGCGAAAAGCGTAAAAGTTTATAATAGAGATGACAGTAAGAAATATTCTATGGAACTTGTAGACGAGGCCGGGTTTTATGCTGTACTGATTCCGGGAAAGACTATTCCATCGTATGAGTTTATCATAGAAAATATGGAAGGGAAAAATTCACGGTGCAGGGATGCCTACAGCTTTCCTCTGCAGCTAAAGGAACAGGAACTGGAAATGTTCCGGCAGGGGATCTATTATCAGGCTTATCAGAAGCTGGGAGCTCATCCCATGACGGTGAACCGGGTGCCGGGGGTATACTTTGCCATATGGGCGCCCAATGCCCAGCGTGTCAGTGTGGTGGGGGATTTTAATCAGTGGGACGGGCGGATTCATCCCATGCAGAAGTCCGCGTCTACAGGGATTCATGAGCTGTTCATTCCAGGCCTGAAAGCAGAGTCGCTTTATAAGTTTGAAATCCGCATGGTGAACGGCTCTGTATTTTTGAAAACCGACCCTTATGCCAATGGCAGGGAGCGTGCGCCGAAAATGGCATCGGCTGTGTCCAATGTGAAAGGATACCGCTGGGGCGACAAAGAGTGGATGAAGGATAGGAAGAAACAGGCTGGGAAAAAGGCTCCTTTAAGTATCGGACAGATTGACCTGAGCAGGATGGGCCGGGATGAAAATGGGGAGTTTCTCACATATTCCCAGATCGCTGCACTGGCGGCAGATTATGCTCTGTCTGGCGGTTATACCCATGTGGAACTGCCTCCTATGATGGAATATCAGGACGATTGTGCAGGCCCATACGCTGCCAGTGGGTATTATGCCCCCACTTCCCGTTATGGAAGTCCGAAAGAATTTCAGTATCTGGTGGATTATCTCCATAAAAAACAGATTGGAGTGATTATGGACTGGACACCCGCCCATTTTCCAAAGGAGGAAGAAGGGCTGGGAATGCTGGACGGCACCTGTTTGTATGAGCGTTCCCAGGAAGGGGAAGGGCTGCACCCTGTCTGGGGGACTCTGATGTTTGACTATGCCAGCCCCCACGTGAGAAATTTTCTTATTTCCAATGTGTTTTACTGGCTGGACTGTTATCATCTGGACGGTCTGCGGCTGGATGATGTGGATGCCATGCTTTATCTGGACTATGGGCGTACTCAGGGCGGCTGGACGCCCAATATGTATGGAAGCAATGAAAACCTGGATGCCATTGAGTTTATCAAGCATATGAATTCTGTTGTCAAGAAAAAATATCCGGAAGTGATACTGATTGCCCAGGAGGATGGGTATTGGCCGGATCTGACAGGTCCTGTGGATGATACCCATATGGGATTTGATTACAAATGGAATAACGGATGGACCCGGGAGTTTTTGGACTATATTCATGGGGACAGGGCCTGGCGCTGTTCTCATCACGATGAATTGACAGTGAGTATGCTTTATGCATATTGTGAAGACTATATTTTGACTTTAAATGACCGGGATATTTCCTCTCTGGACGAGTTTATGGAATCCCTCCCAGGAGAAGAAACCGGGAAATGGGATCAGTTAAAAACAGCTCTTGGCTATTTTATGACCCATCCGGGAAAAAAATACCTGGCTTCTTATGAGAAATTTCCGTCAGAGATAAGCGGCTATCTGAAAGGGTTAAATGAGCTGTATAAAGAACATCCCGGTCTCTGGGAGGCAGACGGAGATCCGGCAGGTTTCCAGTGGCTGCAGACATTGGAAGCGGAAAAATGTATGCTGGCATATATGCGCAGAGACGTGAAGAAAAAAGATGTTCTGCTGATACTCTGTAACTTTTCGGGGGAAGCCCAGGAAGGGTATAAAGTCGGCGTTCCCTATTATGGAAAATATAAAGAAATATTCAACAGTGATGCGCAGGTATACGGCGGTGCAGGAGTCACCAATCCCCGGGCGAAGACCTGCCGAAAGGAGGAGTGGGACGAGCGTCCTTATTCCGTGTCCGTAAAAGTACCTGCTCTTGGGATTGCTGTATTTGTTTATCAGCCGGCATAGAGGAGAAAACGGTTTCGAGAGGAGAGAGAAATGGACAGGTTGATGGAGCGGGGAGGTTCTTTCCTGCAGAAACAGGTGCCGGGTGTCGTGGGGTTTTTATGGAAAGTCCTAGTGTCTCTCTTGGTGTTTTACCTGGGAGTGCGGGTTATCCGCTGGCTGCAGCGGATTCTGCGGCGGACTATGGAGCAGATGGGCGTAGACCAGGGAGTGATCCAATTCGCCTGTTCTCTGGCTAAAATTCTCATGTATCTGCTGCTGGTATTCAGCATTGCCGCTCAGTTCGGCGTCACGGAGGCCTCCGTGGCGGCTCTGATTGGCTCCACCGGGATCACACTGGCCATGGGCCTTCAGGGCGGCCTTGCCAATATGGCTGGGGGAATCATGATACTGCTGTTCAAACCTTTTGTGGTGGGTGATTATATTATATACAACAATGGGCCTTCCGGGTGTGAGGGAACAGTCAGCCGTATTGACATGTGTTACACCAGACTTACTACCATTGACAATAAAATTGTAGTCATTCCCAATGGGACGCTGTCCAACAGCAGCGTCACCAATGTGACGGAAAAAGATGAGAGAAGGCTGGATGTGAAGGTGGGAATTTCTTACCAGTCGGATATGAAGAAAGCAAAAGATATTTTAGAGAGACTGCTTGCTGAAGAACCAGATATTTACCATGACCGGGAACAGGCGGTTTTTGTGGACGAGCTGGGGGACAGTGCCATAATACTGGGGTTCCGTGCCTGGGTGGCCACTGACAAGTACTGGCAGGTGAGATGGGGCCTGAATGAGAAAATAAAACTGTCATTTGACCAGGCGGGAATTCTCATTCCTTATAACCAGCTGGATGTACATTTGTATGAGAATGCCATGAAACTGGCAGAAAAGAATTTGTAGATTCCTTACACCATTGCATTCATTTTCGTGGTATTTTTGCGGTACTGATTTTTGATATTTTGTCAGAGGGCTGTTCAAGAATGGATGTAATGGTGTTTCAAGATGTAATTTCGGGGTGATTTCTGTTAAAATTAGTCTGTTAAAATTTGTCCTAAAATTTGAAATTAGGTGTTGAAATTTTCCTGGATTTGTATATAATAGTAATTGTGTGAGAAATGCGCTGGAATAGCTCAGTCGGTAGAGCACTTCACTCGTAATGAAGGGGTCGAGAGTTCGAGTCTCTTTTCCAGCTTATTATGAAACCGCCGTAAACCGTTGGTTTTCCAGGGGTTGCGGCGGTTTTTGGAAACTAGCAATGTGTATGAATGTGGTTTCATGCACGCAAACCTTTATGACCATTTTTTCCGTGTCTCCTGGCAGGGAGGCTATGTGTTCGATATATGACAGGTATCTGATAGCAGAGGCAGCTTTTCGACAGATCAGCGATAGCGGATTTTATCACTTTTAAATGTCAGTTCTGTTTTCTGCTGTGGCCGGATGTCCTGTAGCATTGTTCAATAATAAATAAAAATTATAAAAGGAAATTATGCAAATGAAACCAAATAAAGTGTTCCTAGAATTTTTAATCACTTTATCGCTGTTATTTATGCCCATTGCAATTTCGGAAAATGTTTATGCATCAGAATCAGATGTAAGGATGTGGTGCATGAATATTCCATTAACAAGAACTTTTCAAAGTCCGTATGCTTTTATACATAATCATGATTTTACATTCGAATGTGACGATGGATGTGGAATTTCCAGCAGATTTGTTGGAATGGGGTGGCAGGCAACAGGGGCAGGAGCCGCATATACAAAGACATACGAATTGATATTCAATAAACCAGGGGAACATAATGTGTCTGTATATGAAGATGGTATTTTGAATGAAAACCTTTCTGGAAAAGTTATAATCAGGGAAGATCATTCATATGGAGAAGCTGTTGTTGAAAAGAGCGAAACTTGCACATCAAGTGGGGATAAGAAATATAGCTGCGTTGTTTGCGGACATTCATATAACGAAATAATTCCGGCAACAGGGCATGATTATGCTCAAACAGCATCTAAAGAACAAACATGCACAGAAGATGGTTATGTATCGTACAAATGTACAAAATGCAACGATTCTTATACGACAGCATTTAAGGCAGAAGGACACAGTTACACAAAGACAAATGAATATGCTCCGACTTGCACACAAGCTGGAAGTAAATCTTTTGTATGCTCAAAGTGCAAAAATACATATCAAGAATCAGTACCAGCGGCAGGACATTCATACTCATCCTGGACTACCAATAAAAAAGCGACTATATTCAATAAAGGAATTAAATCCAGAACTTGTTCCGTGTGTAATATAAAATCTACAAAAACTATAAAAAAGCTTAAATCAAGAGTATCAATTTCAAAAACAAGTTTGAATATTAAGCGAGGTAAAAAATACAATTTAAAAATCAAAAGTAAGACTGTTGGCGACAAAGTAAAAGAATGGTCATCATCAAAAAGCAAAACAGTCAGTGTAAACAAAAAAACAGGAAAAATAAAAGCATTGAGAAATGGGACGGCTGTTATTACGCTTAAAATGAAAAGTGGATGTACTGCAAAATGCACAGTACGAGTTGGAGTAAAAAAGAATAATTCCGGACATCGAAATCCAAATCAGTCCAGCATTGTTAATTGATGAACAAAGCGAATGAGGTAAATCCTTGTTCGCTTTGTTTTCTTCACCAAAATCGTCTTCAAAAGGGTCATCTTCATTTAAGAAATAATCCATATCAAGAAGATCATCCCCGCGCATACGGCGAATGTCCTCGGATGTCATGCCTTCTGGTGGATTATTCATATATTTTTTGCGTAGTTTCTCTGTGTTTGGATTCATAGGTACCGCCTCCTTTGAAAGGAGTATACCATAGGAACGGGATTTGGGGAAGTCAGGCGGACGGCCTCCTTCCACGAGAACGGGACATGGCTTTCTCGTACATTTCTTCCAGAGAAACACGCTTGTGGTTGAAATAGAGTTCTAAAAACAGCATGGTGGTGCCGCACCCGCATTTTAAGGGGTCATAGCCAAAAGCGGAAAGTATGGCAGTACGC
>Ga0137308_101019_pt1 | contig 33262 bp, 23 predicted proteins | sample Inofrocosms_June_FD_97181 | JGI IMG/M metagenome (GOLD analysis project Ga0137308, IMG submission 97181) | Mouse cecal microbial communities from Vienna, Austria - N-Acetylneuraminic and N-Acetylglucosamine D2O microcosms_June | ecosystem: Host-associated > Mammals > Digestive system > Large...
GTCCTTTTATAAAAAAGGATGAATCTCCGCACTGAACAGGTTTCTGTATTCCGAGGGAGTGCAGCCCTTCACCTTCTTAAAAGTGCGGTTAAAGGTGGACAGGCTGGAAAAGCCTGACTGTAAGGCTACTTCCGTGATGGAGCTGCCGGGTTTCAGCAGTAATGTTTCCGCGGCCTTAATCCTGCGGAAACAGACATAATCATAAAAATTATAACCGGAGCACTGCTTAAACAGTCTGGAAAAGTGGAACTTTGAAAAACCTGCCACATCTGCAACTTTCTCCAAAGTGATATCCTCCGCGTAATGCTCATCCAGATAATCCAGCACCGAATTGAATTTATCTATCAGATCCTTCTGGCGTGTCTCGTTGACCGGATTCAATCCGGAGGACTCCTCCATGGAGATACGGTATCGGACATAATTTACAAAAAAGGCCAGAAGGTGGGAATAAATCATCATTTCCCGCAGGCTGTCATTGCTGAAATAGTCCCGGCAGAGCTGAGTAATGAGCGCCGCTTCTTCCTTATAAATGGGGCGGCAGGTGCTCTTGTTGATCAGGATGGGGTGGGACAGGAATGAGGTGAGATAGGAATATCCCCGGATTCCCGCCAGCAGGTTAAAATCGAACAGGTAAACCAGCCGTTTTCCTGTCTCCGGCGCAATCAGGTGATGCAGCTCGCCTCCGGGAATCATAAAGATATCCCCGGGATTCAGAGTGTAAGTCATCTGCCCCGTAATGACAGTGTATATATTTTCCAGAGGGATGATCATCTCAATGGCAGGATGCCAGTGCACACTGTATTCGGAAGGTTCATCGTTGAGCCAGAAGCGGACGGAAGACCCCGGGAGATAGATTTCCGATTCGGAATCGCCGTCCAGTGTTCTGGAGAATTGGTTTTTTTCCTGCCAATTCTTATATTTATTAAGAAGTTCGTCGTCCAGATAAAACAAATTTTTCTCTTCCTGCATAGAAGCGCCTCCTTCTGGTTCTTTTATTTCTCCCGAATAGAACGGATTCGCCGGCGCACTCTGCCGGGGTACGCTTTGCGATTTTGAGAATCAGGAGAATTCGTTGAAATCTATTGCTGGGGTAATAGCAATAGAGAAATGCTGATAATGTGCAATAATTGCTATTGCTTAACGGCTGCGAAAGTCAAATTGTATAATATGTAAGATAAAAACAGCATATTTAAAGGCAAAATACCTATATATAATAGTAACATACTATATGAAAAAAGGCAATATGATAAATAACATAGCGTTTTTAGCCCAAAAACAGCAATATGCGAAAAGAGCTTAGCAATATTTGATAAGCAATAAGCGAGGAGCGTGATATAATGAAATTATCGAATATGAAACGAAAAAACAGTTCGGAACACATGTGCCCGGAAGGAAATTTCAACAGAGTCCTGCCGATGAAATTTTCTTCTCCGGCCAAGGGCACAGGAGTGAAGAAACGGAACTGGAATAAGGATGAGGAGGAATGGTTCTGTGAAAAGCAAAAAGCAAGTATTACCACGGCGGAAAACGGATTTCAAAGTTTACATGAAGCGATATTGGCAATTGTATGCATTGCTTGCACTGCCGCTTTTGTATCTGCTGATCTTTAAGTATATTCCCATGATATACATACAGATCGCATTTAAAAAGTACAGTATCGTAGAAAGCGTTTGGAAGCTTCCGCTGGCAAAAAATCATGGATTCGAGTACTTTATCAAAGCGTTTAAGAGCAAAGATTTTATATTGGCTTTGCGAAATACGGTGGGACTGAATCTGCTGGATTTAGTGATCGGATTTCCGGCGCCCATTATCTTTGCTTTAATCCTGAACGAACTTTGTTTCAAGCGTTTTAAGAAAGTCGTACAGACCATCGCTTATATGCCCCACTTCCTTTCATGGGTCATTATTTACGGATTGGCGCTGCAGTTGTTTGCTCCTTCTACAGGATTTATAAACATGATTCTCAATAATTTGGGAATGGAATCGGTTCCCTTCCTGAATGAATCCCGCCATTGGGTGGCGACTTATGCGGGATTGGGTGTATGGCAGAATTTCGGCTGGGGCTCCATTGTATACCTTGCCGCCATCGCGGGAATCAGTCCCGAACTATATGAGGCGGCTTCCGTTGACGGAGCCGGACGATTTAAGAAGATGTGGCATATCACCTTACCGGGTATCAAGCCCACAATTGTGGTACTGCTGGTTATGAATCTGGGAAATATTTTGGGAAGCAACTTTGACCGTCCTTTTGCATTACAGAACAATTTGGTTATGGATGTGGCAAACGTTATATCCACCTACGTGTATAAGGTCGGTATCAAGGGATTGCAGTTCTCCCTTACTACGGCGGTAGGCTTGTTCCAGTCGGTGGTGGGTGTGTTCTTCCTGCTGATGGCTAACTGGATTGCAAGGAAACTCGGCGAACGCGGTATCTGGTAAGGAGGCATAAATTATGAAAATCAAATCAAAATCCGGTAAAATAGGTGATTGGGTATTTGTGGTAATTTGTCTGCTGGTGAGTGTGGTCTGCCTGCTCCCGATGATAAATCTGCTGGCAAGATCGCTGAGCTCCACGGATGCGCTGATCAGACATGAAGTATATCTTTGGCCTAAGGGATGGAATTTGGAAGCATACAGCACGGTGCTTTCGGATGTGAAATACATAAGATCATTTTTCTGGACCGTATTTTTGACGTTGGTATGTACATTGGTTTCTCTTACCATGACAACGCTCTGTGCGTACCCCTTAATCTTCGGCAGTCTGAAAGGACGCTCGGCAATCAATATTTTTATTACGATTACCATGTTCTTTAACGCAGGTACCATTCCCAACTACCTGTTGATGAAGCCGCTGGGACTCTTGAATAATCCTTTGGTATTGATTATCCCCAGCTGTATGAGCGTCTACAATATGATTATTATGAGAAGCTTTTTCTACGGAATTCCCGACAGCTTGAGGGAATCCGCGGAGATAGACGGGGCCAGCTTTTTTACGATTCTTGTAAAAATCTATGTGCCTTTGTCAAAGCCGGTTTTGGCTACGCTGGCTTTGTTCTATGCGGTAGGCCGCTGGAACGGATATTCGGACGCATTGATGTATATCAATGAGCCGAAGTTTTACCCTTTGCAGCTGCTTCTGTACAATATCCTGAACAATATTAATTCCGTGGAGGTGGCGACTCTGGAGGGCTTCTCCGCACCGGGGTTGACGGAATCCTTAAAAGCGGCCATCGTTATGTTCTCCACGGTGCCCATCCTCTGTATTTATCCTTGGCTGCAAAAGTACTTCATCCACGGCGTGACCCTCGGAGCGGTAAAAGAGTAGCCGGGAAAACAGAATTTTACAAAAATTGAAACCGGAATAACCGGGCTGCCGGAAAGGCAGTCCGTTGATTCAAAATATCCATATCTATATTATAGGGAGGTAAAAAGATGAAGAAGAAAGCAATATCTATTTTACTTGCAGGCGCCATGGTAATGTCTATGGCAGCGTGCGGCGATACCGGCAGTGATTCGTCTTCTGCGGCATCCGGCAGTTCCGCGGGCGCTGCAGGTTCCTCTTCCGCAGGTTCTTCCGCGGCGGATGCGGGAAATGCTACCGGCGAATTGGTTGACGGCAGATTTGCCGAGACGAGAACCATCACCGTTGAGGTTTACAACCGTGAGAACGACGGCGGTTCCGATCCTACAAATAATATGTACACCGAGTATATCAAGAAGGGTATGCTGGAAGACCATAATGTACAGGTTGAATTTGTGTCCGTTCCCCGCTGGACGGAGGTTGAGCAGATTAATAACCTTCTGGCAGCAGGCGATGCGCCGGATATCTGTGTAACATATGATTACCCTACGATTCAGACATATGCAAATATGGGGGGGGTTCTTGACCTTGCTCCTTATCTTGAGGAATACAAATCCGAACTTCCCAATCTCTGGGACTGGCTGGGAGAAATGAACCTTTACTGGGACAGAGATCCTGAGGAGGGCACTGTCTGGGGTATTGAGGCAAAATTGGCTGTCAGCAACCGAATCAATACATTTGTCCGTCAGGACTGGCTGGATGCTCTCAATTTGGAAGCTCCCACCACCAAGCAGGAGTTTGAGGAGATGCTGATCGCATTCAGAGACAACGCAGATACTCTGCTGGGTGCAGATGCGGACAAGATGATTCCTTATTCCGTAAGCTATGATGTGGGCTGGAGAGCAGCAACATTGATTGAGTCCTTTATTGATCCCGACATTACCGACAGAGAATTTTATGTAAACGGTTTTGATGACAGAAAGCTGACTCAGGAAGGCACTAAGGAAGCAATCAGACTGTTGAACAAGTGGTATAACGAAGGTCTGCTTTGGGATGACTTCGCATTGTACGGAAGCGGTGACAGCACCGAGGACGATATGATGAAGGCGGGTTATATAGGCGCATTTACCCATAACTGGGATTATCCTTTCCGTAACGGTGAAGACAGCATCAATGCTTCCTTGCAGAGGATCGTGGGTGAGGATGCTGTATTCGTAGCAGTAGACTGCTTCGAGGACAAGAACGGTAATTACACCAAGTTTGTTCCCGGCCCCATCGACCGTAAGATTTTCTTCCCCAGCACCAATGACGAGCCTCTGGCTTGTATGCTGTACCTTGACTGGATCAGCGATCCCGAGCATATCGAGTATCTGCAGATCGGTGACGAGGGCGTGACTCATAACGTATTGGAAGACGGCGCTGTAGAGACAGTAGCGGCAACCGGTGAAGCCATTCAGAACTCCGGTATGAACATTGACTATACCATTACCTGTAACGGTCTGAAGCTGGCTGACGAAGAGAAGACCGTGAAATCCAGATCACACAACTATGCAGGCATTGACGCTTCCATCGTTGAGGCTGCGGATAGAATTGCAAATACGGATATGAGAGTCGGCAAGAACGTAAATGTAGGTGCAATCGCTACCGAGGAAGGTATGGGTCCTGTTCTTTCCGAGAAGAGAGATATCGTGTATGACAATGCGGTAATCGCACCCGTTGCTGATTTCGACAAGGTTTGGGATCAGGGCGTTCAGGATTACTTGAATGCCGGCGGTCAGGCAATCATGGACGAGCGTGAGGAGAAATGGGTGGCTACCTACGGCGATGTAGATATGCTTCCTTAAGGAAAATATTCCAACACGTTTCCAAAGATTTTAGAACAGACCTGTTGTGTCGGGGAATAAAACTGTACACGGAAAATGCAATAGAAGAGAGGTGCTGCGCCCATAAGGTGCGGCACCTTTTGCAGTAACTATAATAGCAATAAATGCGAAGGAATCCACAAGGTTTAGGCAGGATTTTCGGAAGATTTGTATTATAATAAAAGTAAATCGGAAACGGAATAAAAAAGGAGGTTGCAATGGAAGAACAGAATGTATTGGTGCCGAAGGCTCCGAAGGATCCCGAAAAGAAGGGGAAAAGCTTTTACATTATGAGAAACAAGCAGGTGGCCGGTTCCCCTCAGAGCGACGGCAGCGGCACACAGGTTATTTTCATAAATGACGAGAGGCTTGTAAGCTTTGCACGGATTGCAGGAGGGATTAGTGATGAGGGGATTTTAGATCTGCTTCGCGGGGCGGAGGGCTTCCGCAGCCTTGTCTATGGGATGGGGGTGTCGGTGGAGACGAATAACCCCAAGGAAAAGGTTTCTTTTGTGCTGCAGATGTACGGTAAGACAGACCCCTATGTCACCGGCACACAATTGAAAAGAGAAGTGCAAGGGGACGGTATGGAGCATATGATCAAGCTGTCCGAAGCCGACTGGTCCGAGGATGACGATACGCCGGGGCAGATACGGTTTGAGTTTGCTCAGGCGAATACTTTGGCAAAGGTATCTGTGCGGCTCTATCTTCAGGATGGTTTTGACGCACCGGAACCGGAGGAGGAAGAAGGGGTTGATTTCAGTGTACCGGCTTATGGGAAAATGCTGGAGAAGTCTCTGCTTGGCATGGGGGATTGCAGCAGGCTGAAAAAGGTCATAAACAAGGCCAGAGGCGGGGAAGATACCACCGTTGCCTTTATCGGCGGCTCCATCACGCAAGGAGCGGGCGCCATCCCTATCGACAAGCAGTGTTATGCATGGAAGACCTTCCAAGGCTTCTGCGGGCTTTGCGGCAAAGGGACGGAAGACAATATACACTACCGGAAAGCGGGAGTGGGGGGGACCTCCTCAGAGCTTGGAATGGTGCGGTATGACAGAGACGTATGCAGTGACGGCACAGTGGAGCCGGATCTGGTGGTGGTAGAGTTCGCCGTCAATGATGAAGGCGACGAGACGGGAGGAGAGAGCTTCGAATGTCTGGTTAGGAAAATATTAAGCAGTCCGAAGGCTCCGGCGGTTGTCCTGTTGTTCTCCGTATTTTCCAACGATATGAATCTTCAGGAACGTTTGTCCAAAGTGGGTGAGGCATACCGCCTGCCCATGGTAAGTCTGAAGGATTGTGTGGTGGAGCAGTTCTATTTAAAACCGGAGACGGGGAGGGTCATCAGCAAAAATCAATATTTTTATGATGTGTACCATCCTTCCAATTTAGGACATACCGTTATGGCGGACTGCCTGCTGCATTTGTTTCAGGCTGCGGACGCAGCCGGAGAAGGCCAGTGCTTGGAGGCAGAGGAAGCCGTAAACTCTCAGGCTGTGGTTTTCCCGGAAAACGTTGCACCGGTGTACGGTATCGAATTCCAGAATATACGGCTTATGGACAGGTCAAACGCGGAGAAAATTGCGGAGATTGACTGCGGCGATTTCTCGGAGACGGATACGGAGCTTCAAGCGGTGGAGCGGGACAGAAATCTGCACCGTACTGCGGAATTTCCCCATAACTGGATGCATGTGGGCGGCAGCCGTCCTTTTTCCATGGATATTGTCTGCAGTGCGCTGTTGATTGTGGAAAAGGATTCCGCTTCTCCCCGGACGGGGCGTATCGAAGCTTATGTGGACGGAGAACCGGTCCGCGTCATTGATCCCAGAGAAGTGGGATGGGTTCATTGCAATGCCTTGATCCTCTTTCGGGGGATGGAACAGAAAAAGCACCATGTGGAAATCCGTATGGCAGAGGGTGATGAGGAAAAGCAGTTTACCATTTTGGGATTCGGATATGTGCGAAAGGAATGAAGTTTCTCTAAGGTTGGAAAGAGGGTGTGTAAACACCCCTCTTTGTACCCAACCTAAGAGAAACTAAATCATTCCTTGGTTTGCGGCAATTCATTGATTGTTTGTGCCGCATAGGGCGGCATGACGGGAAGTGTGAAGAAAATCACTAAGTTCGAAAAGACCTCGCTAAGTGATTTCACGCTCTGCGGAGCAGAGCTTCTTCCGGATTTGCACCAGTTCATGAATTGTTTGTGCCGACTGCGTCGGCATGTCTGGAAGGTTGAATAAAAATGTGTATTCAATTATTGATTTGAGTGCGCAAGAGGGTGTGTAAACACCCCTCTTTAAGCGCGCAGATTGGAATAGGAATGGAATTTTTGTTGACAAGGGACGGCAGAGCAGTTCCCGTTTTGATAGAGGAATGCGCCTTTGAGGGGGTGCGCCGGATCGGGGAAGCCGTGGCATCGGATATCGAACTGGTGACGGGGCTGAAACCACGGCTGATTACAGAGAAAGCATTAAGCGCCGGGAAGTCTTCGGATGCAGGAAAAGGTTCGGTGACGGAAAGAGAGCCGGATAAAGGGAAGCAGCCATGCGTGGAGGAAACCGTGATTTTTTGTGCCACATGGGGAAAGAGCCTGCTTTTAAAACAATTGGCGGAGCAGCAGGCAAATGAGCGGCCTGTAACGGAGGGCTGCCCGGAATCAGAAGACTGGTCCGGACAGGAAGATTCGGAACAAAAAGGGCGGCGCGGATTAGCGCAAGGTTTGAAATCAGGAGACTGGTCCGGACAGGAAGATTCAGAACAAAAGGAGCGGTCTGAACCGGAGAAACGCCCGGAACTGCTTGAGCTGGAGGGAAAAAGGGAAGTTTATAAAATATTTTTCGCGGAGAACCCGTTTCCCGGAGTAGGGCAGGCATTGGTAATCTGCGGCAGCGATAAGCGGGGAACCATCTACGGCATGTTTGCGCTGTCGGAATATCTGGGAGTGACTCCGCTGGTATATTGGGGGGATTCCGCTCCGAAACGTCAGGAACGGCCGGTGATTCGGGAGGATATCTGTACTCTTTCCAAGGAACCCAGTGTGTATTACAGGGGCTTTTTTATTAATGACGAATGGCCTTGCTTCGGCACATGGGTGACGGAACATTTCGGCGATTTTAATGCCCAAGCCTACCGGTATGTGTTTGAATTCCTTCTCCGTATGCGGGGGAATTATCTCTGGCCTGCCATGTGGACGGCTTCTTTTCCTCTGGACGGCCCCGGCGGAGCCAACGAGGAGCTGGCGGATATTTACGGGGTAATCATGGGGTACTCCCACCATGAGCCTTGTCTGCGGGCCAGTGAGGAATGGGATAAGGTCAGGGGAGAGGACAGTCCTTACGGCAATGAGTGGAATTTTTATACCAATGAACAGGGGCTGCTGCGGTACTGGGAAGACGCCTTGAAGAGAAGCGGGAAGTATGAAAATGTAATTACCATCGGTATGCGCGGAGAGCGGGACAGCTCCATGCTGGGAGACGATGCCGGTGTGGCGGAAAATGTGGCGCTGCTAAAAGACATTATAAGAAAGCAGCGCCGGCTGATCCGCAGGAATGTCAATGAAGATTTGTCAAAGGTGCCCCAGATGCTGGCCTTATATAAAGAGGTGGAAGCTTATTTTTACGGGGACGGGCAGGTTCCCGGACTGAAAGACTGGGAGGAGCTGGATGACGTAATCTGTATGCTCTGCGAAGATAATTTCGGGCATATGCGTACCCTTCCCACCGAGGATATCCGAAACCATCCCGGGGGTTTTGGGATGTACTATCATTTTGACTATCACGGAGGCCCCATATCCTATGAGTGGATAGATTCCACACCTCTATCCAAGACATGGGAGCAAATGTGCATGGCATATGAGTACGGTATCCGTAAGCTGTGGATCGTCAATGTGGGAGATGTAAAGTTCCACGAGGTTCCCCTTACCTACTTTATGAACCTTGCCTATGATTACGAAAAATGGGGAATAACCAACCCGCACAGCGCCGAGGAGTTTGCGGAAAAGTGGGCGGCGGAAAATTTCGGGATCACGGATAAGATTGCGGAAGTGTTTACAAAGTATACGGATCTGCTGTCTCTTCGGAGACCCGAGGCTCTGAACGATAAGATTTACCACCCTTGCCATTTTCTGGAGTCGGATCATATCCTTGAGCAGGTTCTGGCGGTGGAGAAAGCCTCCTGCGAAATTTACGAGGAACTTCCTAAGCAGGATAAAAAAGGATATTACAGCATGGTTCATTATCCTCTTACGGCAGGGATGAATCTGATGAAAATGCATTTATATGCAGGCAAAAACCGCCATTATGCGGAACAGGGACGATTCATTGCCAATGAATACGGAAGGCTGGCGGAACAATGCATTGCCAGAGACGCCGCATTGGCGGAAGAATTCGGGCATTTTGAGGACGGAAAGTGGAACGGTATGCAGCTGGCTCCCCATATCGGATTTACCAAATGGAACGAGGACGGATGCAGATACCCCGTGCTCAGCCGTGTGACGCCTGTTTCAAAACCCAGACTCAGCGTATCCAGAAAGGATGGGAAGAGGGTCTGCTATAAAAATTACGGGGCTCCCGAGGCGGTTAAAATCAACGATTTTTTGAGCGCCGGTTGTGACAAAGTTCTTCTGGAACTGGCAAACGACGGAGGAGGAACGCTTCGCTGCCGCATTGTTCCCGAGGAGGGAGAGCTGCCGGAGTGGCTGGAGGTCAGAGTGAAGCCTTTTTCCGGAGATCCGGACCGAAACCGCTTGGAAACGGTGCTGGAGCTGGAGGGAGGAACTTCCCGGAGTCTGGGCGAGGCGGAGATTTGCTGCCTGCGGTCGAAGCTGCCGGAGGGAATCGTAAGAAAGCGGCTTCTGGTAACGGACGGAGATACCGTAGCTGTCGTGGATATCGCCGCTCAACGGACGGATACGGAGAAGCTGCCGCCCATGACTTTTCTGCCGAAGAACGGCATCGTGGTAATGGATGCAAAACATTATGCCCGGAAAGAAGATGCGGACGGAGCCGGTTTCAGGGTGTTGGAGCATTACGGGAAATACGGAAGCGGAATGAAGGTTTTCCCGGTGACGGCTTCCTTTGGAGAGTCGGACGCTCCCCGGCTGACTTATCAATTTGTGTTGGAGAAGAGCGGCTCCTATCAGGTGGAGCTGCTGGCCGCTCCCACCAATTCCCCCGTTCAGGGGAAGGCGGTAAGGCTCCGGGTGTCCGCAGGTGATGCCGGAGAGAAGACGGCGGAACTGGTAACGGGGGAATTCCGGGCGGGAGACCATAGGGATGAGGAGTGGTGCAAGGGCGTGCTGGATCAAATCAGGGCAGCCGTCCTCCGGTTTGATTTGGAAGCGGGCTTACAGCAGCTTACCGTAAGCGCCATGGAAGCGGGAGCCGTGTTGGAGAGAATCCGGATCTATCCTGCAGGAAAAGGGCTTCCCGAAAGTTATTTGGGACCCGGAGAATCTTTTCACACCTGAGAAAGGTTCCGGGAAGAGTGTTCCTTTCCGGAAAGGCGGGCAGATAATAACGCAAAAAATGATATGAGAAATAGCATCAATTGATAGGCACTTTTTTGCAGAATGTGGTAAAGTAGATATGTATATACTTTAGCATGTTTTATGCCCTTGGCGGCATATTGGGAGGTTGAATAAAAAAGCGTATTCAACTATTGGTTTAGAAGCGCGTCGCAACGCGCAGATGGGTACAGATATGGATAGGAAAACAGCCAGAGACAGAGCAAAAGAACTGGTGGGAAAGATGACGTTGGAGGAAAAGGCAGAGCAGCTGAAATACGGAGCTCCGGCCATTGAACGGCTGGGAGTGCCTGCCTACAATTGGTGGAACGAGGGGCTTCACGGCGTCGCCAGAGCAGGCGTTGCCACCATGTTCCCTCAAGCCATCGGTATGGGAGCCGCCTTTGACACGGAGCTGATAGAGAAGGCGGCCGATGTAATCGCTACGGAAGGCAGGGCAAAGTACAATGCCTACAGCGAAGAAGGAGACAGGGACATTTACAAGGGACTGACCTTCTGGTCTCCTAATGTCAATATTTTCCGTGATCCCAGATGGGGCAGAGGACATGAGACTTACGGGGAGGATCCGTATTTGACCGGAGAGCTCGGGAGGGCTTTCGTGGAAGGGCTTCAAGGGGACGGAGAATATATGAAGGCGGCGGCCTGTGCAAAGCATTATGCAGTTCATTCCGGTCCCGAAGCGCTGCGGCATCAGTTTAATGCCACGGCTACGAAGAAGGATATGTGGGAAACCTATCTTCCGGCCTTTGAGAAGCTGGTGAAAGAGGCAAAGGTAGAATCTGTTATGGGCGCCTACAACAGAACCAACGGCGAACCTTGCTGCGGCAGCACCACGTTGATTAAGGATATTTTGAGGGGACAGTGGGAATTTGAAGGCCATTTCGTGTCGGACTGCTGGGCCATTCGTGATTTTCACACAAAACATATGGTGACGGATACGGCGGAAGAATCCGCAGCCATGGCTTTAAAGGCAGGCTGTGACGTAAACTGCGGCAACACATATCTGCATCTGCTGAAAGCATACGAGCAAGGGCTGATTACGGAGGAAGATATTACTCAGGCGGCGGAAAGGCTTTTCACCACACGTTTCCTTCTGGGACTTTTCGACGATACGGAGTATGATAAGATCGGATATGAGAAAATAGAGTGTAAAGAACATTTGCAGCTGGCGGACCGGGCAACGGCGGAGTCGGTGGTGCTCCTGAAAAATACGGGCATACTGCCTTTGGATAAGAGCGGTCTGAAAACCATCGGTGTGGTGGGGCCTAATGCCGACAGCCGGGCGGCTTTGATCGGAAATTATCACGGAACCTCCTCCAGATATATTACGGTATTGGAGGGGATTCAGGATGCCGTGGGAGAGGATGTCAGAGTATATTATTCCGAGGGCTGTCATCTCTTTAAAGAGAAGGTGGAAAATCTCTCCGCAGGTCCCGACCGTATCAGCGAGGCGGTGGCAGTGGCAAAGCACAGCGATGTAGTGGTTCTCTGTGTGGGCTTGGATGAAGGTCTGGAAGGGGAAGAGGGCGACAGCGGTAATAGCTATGCATCCGGAGACAAGGCGGATCTGCTTCTTCCGGAATCCCAGAGAAGGCTGCTGGAAGCCGTGGTCAAGGTGGGAAAACCTGTGGTTCTCATCAACATGACCGGAAGCGCCATGGATTTGAAGTATGCCCATGAACATTGTGCGGCGGTACTGCAGGCATGGTATCCCGGAGCCAGAGGAGGAAGGGTAATTGCAGATATCCTGTTTGGCGGGATTTCTCCTTCCGGCAAGCTGCCGGTTACGTTCTACCGTGACACGGAAGAGCTTCCCGATTTCGAGGACTATTCCATGAAGGGGAGGACTTACCGTTACTTTACGGGCACACCCCTTTATCCTTTCGGATACGGGCTGACCTACGGGGACGTGGTTCTGGAAGGTGTGGAGTGCTGCGGAAAGAATGTGAAGAACCAAAATCCGGGGAATCAGGATATGAGCGGCAGCCAAAATGACATGGCGCAGCCGGCCGGAGCCGCAGGCGGATCGCAGACAGTTATGGAAGATGCTGTGGTGGAAATTCCCTCCGGAACCGCTCTTTCCGTCAATGCAACGGCAGTGAACAGGGGAACAAATGCCGTAGATGAGGTGGTACAGGTCTATATCAAGGCCGAGGATTCCGTTCATGCCACCCCTGCCCCCAAGCTTTGCGGTTTTGCCAGAATTTCCCTGAAACCGGGTGAAACGAAGACGGTACGAGTGCCCATTGACAAGGACGCCTTTACGGTGGTAAACGACGAAGGGCAACGTCTGGTGGACGGGGCACATTTCACGGTCAGCACAGGCTTTGGCCAGCCGGATGCAAGGACGAAGGAACTGACAGGGAAAGAGAGTATTTCCGTCAAGATTGTGCTGGTATAGAAGATATAACCGGTATGCTTTGGAGTGTCGGCTGTCCGGCAATTATGCCTAAAAGGGAACCAAATAATCATGGTTCCCTTTTTAGATGTCAAAAAATGCGCTCTGCCTTCAGCTTTGTCCTAACTGTTTGTGCCGCATTGGCGGCATGTCCGGAAGTGAGTAGAGGTTTTTTAAGCTGTCAAAATACGCATGCTAAGAAAGGAGCATGGTTTAAAAATGGAAGTATATGGCACTGTTCTATCAAAAAGGGCTTTAAAAATATTAAAACAACATGAGCATGATGATAAGTCTATTTCTTGTGTTAAATCATTCTTATATGATATGCTAGAACCTACACCAGAGCGTGGAGATATGATGTATCGATATGAGCACTCGGTTAGAGTCGCAGAAAATGCTGCTGTCATTTCAGAAGCAGAAGGCCTTCCAAAGGATGATCTAACCATTGCATGTCTATTACATGATGTGGGATATAGAGAATGTCAGGATGATTTTGTAAGGCATCAATTTTATAGTGCGGATATTTCAAAGCATTATCTGGAAAATATGGGGTATTGTTCGGATTCTTTACAAGAAATGATAAGAGGAATAGCTTTACATAACCTGACAGATAAGTTACCTGAGGACATGACTGTATTCCAAATGTCGATAAGGGATTGTGATGATATTGATCGATTTGATATGATAAGAACCTCTATGCTCTTGGGAAAGTGTGTAAATGAGAAGACAAATGAGGAAATCATAGCATCTTGTAATCATGCTATTGATGTAACAAAATGGATTATGTCTTTACAAAGAGGAACTAGGACAGCACAGAATATGATAAATGAAAAGTGCCAAAAGAGAATAGCTCTTTTGCAGGATGTTTTAGTGCAGGCTAATAAAGGATTTCAGTATTAATGCTTATATTTAAGAGTCCCTTGCAGTGATACTTTTGTAATGCAATAATGGAATGAAAGACTGGATTGCTTACAAAATTATCATTTTTTGATTTAAATACTTGCAAAAATCCGAGAAGCTGATATAATGGATTTACGCACAGAAAGGAGGGAAAAGTTATGACCGATCATGAATTTTTATTGGCAATCTTTAATATGATTGAGCCTATCAAAAACGATGTCCATGAAATTAATTGCAGAGTGTCGGCAATCGAGACTCGTGTAACTGCAATTGAGAGCAAGGTAGACGCAATCGAGACTCGTGTAACTGCAATTGAGAGCAAGGTAGACGCAATCGAGACTCGTGTAACTGCAATTGAGAGCAAGGTAGACGCAATTGAGACTCGTGTAACTGCAATTGAGAGCAAGGTAGACACAATCGAGACTCAAGTAGATGCAGTTGAGAGAAGAGTAACGGCTGTCGAAGGACAAGTAATCGCAATGTGCAACCGGTTGAAAAAAATGGAGATTGTTCAGGAAAATGAGATTTTGCCACGGCTTAACACTATTGAAGCTTGTTATACTTCTACGTATGACAGATATAAGGATAGTGTTGAAGACTATGCAATGATGAAACAAGACGTATCCGTACTTAAAAAAGTAGTTTCGGAACATTCACAAAAACTACAGATGATAGGATAGGGAAGTTTTGCATATGTCAAGTAAAGTGTATCATTTCTTAGGTTTTTGACATTTTTGAATGATTTTTTCGGATTTATTTGGAATTTTGCCATGTAGTGGATCCGGCATCTAAATTATCTTTTATTTCCCAATTATTAAACTAAATAATGAGGTAAAGGCATTGCTTTTGCGGAATAGATTATGAATCCCATCCTAAACGGTTCGGAACGGATTCTTTTTGATGTCCGTGAGCCGGCAGTATACTTTTTTGGGGATCATTTGCTATTTTCTTAATCAGGTTCCCCCTTTTTTTTGCCGGATGCTCCTTTTACCTATTATAAAACAGCGTGAAAATACCCGCCAATAGCAACAAGTGAGCAGTAAAACGAGAATTAGTTTACAATATTAAAATTCATAAAATATAATTGACAAATGTGCGGTTATAGATTATATTTTTTGTATGACAAAGGCCATGACGAAGAGGAGTATGCATCGCCCCTTAATAGAGAGAGCAGCTGCCAAAAGTCTTTTACGGAAGACGGGCGCTGAGAGGCTGCTTAAAGGAAAGGATGCGGAAGGTAGCTTCCGAGCCGGAGGATCCAAAGCAGCGAAACAGGTAGAAGAACATGGGACGAATCTGCCGCCGTAAGACCTCACGAATTATCCCCGTTACAGGATAGGACTTTATTGGAAGTCGCTGAGATGCCGGAAGTGATTCCGGCTGAAACAAAGGTGGTACCGCGTTGAAAACGCCCTTTGCCGACAAAAGCCGGCAGAGGGTTTTTTTGCTGCTCATTCGCAAAGGGCCGCCTGCCATGCTTGCATGAGCAGCCGGTCCCCCTAAAAACTTATAAAAAAGCAGAGAGGAGAACTTTCATGAGTAAAGAATTGGCGAAAACCTATGACCCTAAGGGCATAGAGGACAAATTGTATGAAAAATGGATGGAAAAGAAATATTTTCATGCGGAGGTAGATCACGGGAAGACTCCTTTTACCATAGTGATTCCCCCGCCGAATATCACGGGGCAGCTCCATATGGGCCATGCGTTGGACAATACCATGCAGGATATCCTGATCCGCTTTAAGCGGATGCAAGGCTATAATGCCCTTTGGCAGCCGGGTACCGACCATGCTTCCATAGCGACGGAAGTAAAGATTATCGAGAAGCTGAAAGAGGAAGGCATCGATAAACATGACCTTGGCAGAGAGAAGTTTCTGGAACGCGCATGGGAGTGGAAGAAGGAATACGGCGGCCGCATTATCGGCCAGTTAAAAAAGATGGGTTCCTCCTGCGACTGGGACAGAGAGCGTTTTACCATGGATGAAGGATGCAACAGAGCCGTTACGGAAGTCTTTGTAAAGATGCACGAGAAAGGTTATATTTACAAGGGCGCCCGTATCATTAACTGGTGTCCCGTGTGTAACACATCCATCTCCGACGCGGAGGTGGAATATCAGGAGCAGGCAGGTCATTTATGGCATATTAAGTATCCTGTGATGAACGAGGACGGCACACCCAGCGATACGGAATTTCTGACCTTTGCCACCACACGGCCGGAGACCATGCTGGGAGATACCGCCGTGGCAATACACCCGGAGGACGAGAGGTACAGCCATCTTATTGGCAAAAGCGTGATGCTGCCCATTATGAACCGTGTCATTCCCGTTGTCACGGACACCTATGTGGACAGGGAATTCGGAACCGGTGTGGTTAAGATTACCCCGGCTCATGACCCCAATGACTTTGAGGTAGGGAAGCGGCATAATCTGCCCGTAGTCAACGTAATGAACGATGATGCCACCATCAATGAAAAGGGCGGCAAATATGCGGGTATGGAGCGCTATGAGGCGAGAAAAGCCATTGTGGAAGAACTAAAGCAGCAGGGGCTTCTGGTTAAAATCGAGGACTATTCCCACAATGTAGGCACCCACGACCGCTGCAAGACAACCATTGAACCGCTGGTAAAAGAACAGTGGTTTGTGAAAATGGACGAACTGATCAAGCCTGCTGTAGAGGCTGTGAAAAAGGGAGAAGTCAGGCTGATTCCCGAGCGTATGGAAAAGACGTATTTCAACTGGACCGATAATATCCGGGACTGGTGTATCAGCCGCCAGCTTTGGTGGGGGCACAGAATTCCCGCCTACTACTGTGACAAGTGCGGTGAGGTTACGGTTTCAAAAGAGATGCCCGGAGTATGTCCTAAATGCGGTCATGAACACTTGACACAGGATCCCGATACGCTGGATACATGGTTTTCTTCCGCATTATGGCCCTTTGAGACCTTGGGCTGGCCGGAACAGACGGAGGATTTAAAATATTTTTACCCCACGGATGTGCTGGTGACAGGTTATGACATTATCTTTTTCTGGGTAATCCGTATGATTTTTTCGGGATATGAGCACATGGGGGAAAAGCCCTTTAAAACGGTTCTGTTCCACGGGCTGATTCGGGACAGTCAGGGACGGAAAATGTCTAAGTCTCTGGGCAACGGCATTGATCCCTTGGAAATCATTGACCAATATGGAGCCGATGCGCTGAGGCTGACCTTAATCACCGGCAACGCACCCGGGAACGATATGCGTTTTTATTATGAAAGAGTGGAGAACAGCCGCAATTTTGCCAACAAAGTGTGGAACGCTTCCCGTTTTATCTTAATGAACATGGACGGCAAGGAGGTCACGGTTCCCGCTGCCGGAGAGCTGGAGCCGGTGGACAAGTGGATACTTTCCAAGCTGAACACTCTGGTAAAAGATGCCACCGACAATATGGAAAGCTTTGAGCTTGGCATAGCCGTACAGAAGGTATATGATTTTATCTGGGACGAATTCTGCGACTGGTATATTGAGATGGTCAAGCCCCGGCTCTATAATTCGGATGACGCTGCAAGCCAGAATGCGGCGCTTTGGACTTTGAAGACGGTTTTGATCGATGCGTTGAAGCTGCTCCATCCCTATATGCCCTTTATTACGGAAGAAATTTTCTGCAGTCTGCAAAGCGAAGAAGAGTCCATAATGATCAGCAGATGGCCGGAGTATGCCGGGGGGCGCTGTTTTGCAAAAGAGGAAAAGGATATAGAAACCATCAAAGAGGCTGTTCGGGGCATCCGCAATGTCCGCACGGAGATGAATGTGGCGCCCAGCCGGAAGGCCGGTATCTTTGTAGTCAGCGAGGAGCAGGAGATACTGGATACCTTCACCGAAGGCAGGCTGTTTTTCGCTTCCCTTGCCTATGCCAATGAAGTGACCATGGTAAAGGCAGAGGGAGAAGGGGGTATGGCGGCGGCCAAGGAAGGGGCAGGCATCCCTCAGGATGCGGTGTCCGTAGTGATTCCCGGCGCCACACTGTATATTCCGTTTGCGGAGCTGGTAGACATCGCGCAGGAAGTGGAACGTCTGGAGAAGGAAGCGAAACGTTTGGAGGGCGAGCTTGCCCGCGTAAACGGAATGCTTTCCAACGAGAGATTCCTTTCCAAAGCGCCGGAAGCTAAAATTGCCGAGGAAAAGGAGAAGCTTGCCAAGTACACTCAGATGATGGAGCAGGTGCGTGAGAGACTTGGACAGCTGAAAGAATAAAAGGCAGGCAGAAAAGAAGAGAGATTTGTCAATGAAAAAACAGGTTATATCGACCTATGAGGAAGCGGTGGCTTATATCAATGAAACTCCCCGCTTCACAACCAAGAACTCTATGGGGGATACCAAGGCGTTTCTGCACCGCCTTGGGGATCCTGACAGAAAATTGAAAATTATCCATGTGGCAGGCACAAACGGAAAGGGCTCCGTTTGTGCCTATATGCGCAGCATTCTGGAAAAGGCGGGATACAAGGTGGCGCTGTTTACATCCCCCCATTTGACGGATATCAGGGAGCGGTTTGTAGTGGACGGGGAAATGATACCCGAAGAGGATTTCCTGCGGATATTTCTGTGCATTTACGAGATGCTCGACCGCAAGTACCATCCTACTTTTTTTGAATATCTATTTTTCATTGCTATGATGTGGTTCCCGGAGAGAACGCCTGATTTCTGCATTTTGGAGACCGGGCTGGGGGGCAGACTGGACGCCACCAATTCCGTTTCCCGAAAAGAGCTGGCGGTAATCACTCATATCAGTCTGGATCATGTGGAATATTTGGGAAATACTACGGAGAAAATCGCAATGGAAAAAGCCGGCATTATGCAGGCAGGTTCGGAAGCGGTATATTGGGACAGCGAATCCGGCGTGACGGCAGTTTTTGAAGAAAAGGCGATAGACCTTGGGATTTCGGCACATTCCGTGTCGAAAAAGAACTACAGGTTCTCAAAAAATAATAAGAAAAGCATTGATTTTTCCGTGAGTACTGAGTATTATGGTTATGTTACCCTTACTTTACAAACCATTGCGGCCTACCAAATGGAAAATGCCGCATTGGCCATCCGCGCCATAGAGGTGCTGGACCGGGGAAGAACCGTCACCGAAGATCATATTAAACAGGGAGTAAAAGCCTGCTTCTGGGCAGGAAGGATGGAAGAGATTCTGCCGGAGGTTTATTTGGACGGCGCTCATAATGAGGACGGTATCCGGGCATTTCTGGAAAGTGTTTCCGCTGACGGGGTTCAGGGAAGCCGGAGCCTTTTGTTCAGTGTGGTAAGGGAAAAGGATTTCGGGAGGATGGTGGAAGAGCTTGTGAAATCAAAGCTTTTTTCCGAGATTGCCGTCACCCATATGAAGACGGGAAGAGCCTTGGAGACGGATTGCCTTCAGGAGGTTTTTGACAGATACCCGGATTGTTGTTACAGTATATACGATAGCGTTCCTGCGGCTTTGCGTGAGCTGCTGCAGAGCCGGAAAGAGGACGGGCGTATCTATATCGCGGGAAGCCTGTATCTTGCAGGTGAGATAAAGGAGCTGCTGAAAGATGATAAATTTTGAAGAAGAGCTGAAAAAGTTCCATCCCAGCCTCGAAGTGGAGGATGCGGAGGTTGCCATTTATAATCAGGATCTGACGGATATGGCAGATCTTCTTGTAAAAATGATAAAAGAGTCCGAAGAGAAAGCAAATGAGGTATCCTGATGTTTTGTTACAATTGCGGATGTCAATTATCGGAATATGACTTTTGTACCGGATGCGGAGCGGATGTGTCTCTGTATAAAAAAATTATATGCGTTTCCAATATGTTTTACAATGATGGCTTGGAGCGCGCAGGCATCAGAGATTTAAGCGGCGCTATTACCAGCCTGCGGCAAAGCTTGAAATTTAATAAGAATAATGTGGAGGCAAGGAACCTTCTGGGTTTGGTCTATTTTGAGATGGGCGAGGTGGTGGCGGCGCTCAGCGAATGGGTCATCAGCAAAAATCTGCGTCCGGAGAAAAATATTGCGGACGACTATATCGAGAAAGTGCAGGCCAATGCCACACGGCTGGATTCCATCAATCAGACTATTAAAAAGTTTAACCAAGCTCTCACTTATTGCCAGCAGGACAGCAGGGATCTTGCAATCATTCAATTAAAGAAGGTACTGTCTCTGAATCCCCGTTTTGTACAGGCGCATCTGCTTCTGGCGCTTCTCTATATGGACTCGGAACGGTGGGAACGGGCAGAGAGAGAACTGAAAAAGTGCATAGAAATTGACCGTAACAATACGCAGGCTCTGCGCTACTTAAATGAAGTGGAGCAGATGTTTGTGCCTGAGGAAAATATAAAGCAGACGACGAAAAGACAGAGAGAAGAGTCGGTGCGGTATCGTAGTGACAATGAGATTATTATCCAGCCTTTGAATGTAAAGGAACCGAAAAAAGGCGGTGTATCCACTTTGCTCAATATCGGTATAGGGCTTGCCATCGGAATGGCTGCTATGTATTTTCTGGTGATGCCCGCGGCACAGTCCAACGCCAAAAATGCGGCTCAGGATATCATTGCCAGAATCAGCGGGGAGTCGGATGCCAAAACCGTCCAGATACAGGAATTGGAAGCGCAGATGGCAGCGCTTCAGGGAGAGTATGACGACCTGCAGCAGGAGTTGGACGGATATATCGGTGATTCGGGCACTTTGCAGACCATTAACAGTCTGCTGCGGGTAGCTGCTACTTATCTGGAAAATCCCGAGGATATTATGGCTACGGCGGCGGATCTGGAAGTGGTGGCTCAGAATGTGGTTTTGGAGGATACGTCCGAAGAGTTTCAGGCGCTGTACGGAAAGATTTTATCCGGTATCGGCCCTAAGCTCTCAGAGACTTATTATACGGAAGGACAGGAAGCGTACCGGACAGGGGAGTATGGAGCCGCTGTCGAAAGTCTGGAGAGAGCCGTCTACTATAATCCCGAGAATGCGGACGGATGGTTTTATCTGGGACAGGCATACCACAATAACGGTGACAATGACAATGCGGTGAAAGCCTTTGACGAAGTCATCCAACGATTCCCCGACACGGACAGGGCACGCAGAGCACAGAAAGAAAAGGATGATATTCTCGCCGGAAATTAAGGACTGACTCGATGAAAGAATGCGGCGGCCCGGTCTCGCCGAGCCGTTTTGCCTATAAAAAATACTTTACAATGCTTTGCCGGATGGTGTGTTGACCACCTGACAATCCTGCTGATTACCTGCCTGCACTTTTTGTTTGCTGCGCCGGATTTCCCGGTCGTGGAAAACCTGCCTTGCAGGCCGAGAAGATATGTCGCGTAATCAGGATGAATGCCAAGGTGTCAGAGCGCTCTGAGCATGGAATCTACCGAAGAAAAGAACTTGCTGTACAGGCAGGTTCTTTTATTGCTTTCTGGACATAAAAGATCGTCTTTAAAGTGAAGTATGAGACGCTTTCAAATTTGTTTGGTATGTGAGCGAAAGAGCACAGGGAGGTATAGGAATGGAGCAGATTTCTACAGAGGATTTTCAGGTGATCGACAATTGTCTGATGATAAAGCTGCCGGAAGAAATAGACCATCACCGGGCAGGCTTTATCTGTGAGAATGCGGACAGGCTTCTGGTGCGGGATGATGTTTGTAATGTGGTGTTTGACTTTGAAAATACCCGCTTTATGGATTCATCGGGAATCGGTATTATAATGGGCCGGTATCGGAAAATATCCTGTTTTGGAGGAAGGGTTTACGCCATTCATGCAGACAGGCAGATTCAGAGAATTTTGGCGGTATCCGGTTTAAATAAAATTGTGGAGGTACTGGTATAAATGATACAGGACATTGAACTCGAAAGAAATGCATTCTCAAATACCGCATATATTCCTGCCCCGGCGGGTAAGGGGCGCAGCTTGGACGGATCCGGAGCTTTGAAAACGGAAAATGCGTCTGCCAAAGCGGGAAAGAGGCATACTACGGAAAGAAGAGAATTATCCAAAAACGAAATGGAGCTTTCCTTTGACGCCATCTCCGAAAACGAGGCATTTGCCCGGGTAGCGGTGTCGGCATTTGTCTCCCATTTGAATCCCACACTGGAGGAGCTGTCGGATATCAAAACCGCAGTCTCCGAGGCGGTGACTAACGCCATTATCCATGGCTACGGGAATATTTACGGTTACGCAAGACCCGGCGGGAAAAGACCTCCGGAGGAGGTGGTTCATCCCGGAAAGGTGAAAATTTACTGCCTTTTGGAGAAGGATCTGCTGCATGTCAGGGTTTCCGACGAGGGAGTGGGCATGGAGAACATCGAGCAGGCCATGGAGCCGCTGTTTACTACTAAGCCGGAGCTGGAGCGGTCCGGAATGGGTTTTGCTTTTATGGAGGCGTTTATGGACGATCTGGAGGTGGAAAGCCGTCCGGGACGGGGGACGACGGTACATATGACAAAGAAAATGGGAGTCGGTGACTGGATTGACAGTGAGGAGTAGCGCATGGAGGAGACATCAGTACTGATTGCTAGGTCACAGGCAGGAGAAAGAGACGCAAGAGAGGTACTGATCGAGAAAAATTTGGGGCTTGTCCATCATATCGTCAAAAGATTTGCCAACAGAGGATATGATTTGGAGGATTTGTTCCAAATCGGAAGCATAGGGTTGATGAAGGCCATAGACAAATTTGATTTGAGTCTGGGGTTAAAGTTTTCCACCTATGCGGTGCCCATGATTACGGGGGAAATCAAACGATTTCTGCGTGACGACGGGATGGTGAAGGTGTCCCGCACGATTAAGGAGAACGGGCTGAAGGTGAGCATGGCCAGACAAAAGCTTCAAGGCATACTGGGCAGGGAGCCTGCCATACAGGAAATTGCAGAGGAAACGGGGCTGGACAGAGAAGACATTGTCCTCGCCATGGAGGCATCCATCGAAGTGGAATCCATCTACAGCGCAGTGTATCAGGATGACGGCAGTGAAGTCTATCTGGTGGACAAGGTGGTCCGCGGCACCGGCGGCAGCGTTGGAAGCAGTATGGTGGGTATTTACGACAGCGGGGACAAGGAGAAGGAGGAATTGTTAAACCATATGTTGCTGAAGCAGCTGTTGGACGGCTTGGAGCCTTCGGAGCGGGAACTGATTTGTATGCGGTATTTTCAAAACAAAACCCAGATGGAAATCGCATCCATGCTGGGAATCAGTCAGGTACAGGTGAGCCGGATGGAGAAAAAGATTTTGCTTCGGATGAGAGAAAAAGCAAAGTAAAATCGTTAATTTTTTGTGAAAGCAAAATTTTCCGCTTTTCTTCTTGGTAGATATCATATATCATAAAGGGGGACGAAATCTAAGCTGCACAAACAAATGGCCTGTGTGGCGGTGTCGGAATGTCCGGAAGTTTGTATACAAGAGAGGATTCGCTTCCCGAGGGCGGCAGGTCAGCCTGACGGAAAGATTGCATAAGGACAGGTAAGGGAGAATACTTATGAAAAAAGAGATGGATGAAGAACTGATGCGGGAATATAGATTCAGAAGGGCCAGAAGGCGTCAAAACCAGGCCAGATTAATACTTGTCATGATGTGTACCCTTGTGGTGCTGGTTCTGATTATGTATTGCGGAACCGCACTGTACATGAAGATCCGGGAAAGGGGAGGAGAAAATCAGGCAGTGGAAGCGCTGACGGGAAATGTGGTTTATTCTCAGGAAGAGCTGGATTTTCAGGTGGCTCAGGCGGAGGCCAGAGCCGTATCCGAGGCGGAGGCTGCCGCCGAGACGAAGATTGCGGAAGCCGTCCGTTCCGCCGAGGAACAGGCACAGGCGGCGCTTTTGGACAATATCCGGACAGGGATTTCCGACGGGCAGACAATGCTGGAAACGTTACGTCCTCTATATCCCGAGGAAATGATTGTGGCCAGCGGCGGCCAGTATCATTTTGTACCTATTAACCGCAGTCTGCGGCAGAGCCAGCTGCTGCAGGAGAATGTGAACGTGCTGGAAAGCGGTGAAATCCAATATATGTCCGGCGAAGAGGTGATTTCTCACAAGGGCATTGATGTATCCAAGCATCAAGGCGATATCAACTGGACGGAGGTGGCTCAGGACGGAGTGGAATTTGCCTTTATCCGTGTGGCCTCCAGAGGGTACGGGACGGGGAAGCTGGTGGAGGATAACTATTTTGACCAGAATGTTCAGGGAGCGCAGGCCGCAGGCATTAAGACGGGCGTCTACATTTACAGTCAGGCGATTACCGAGGAGGAGGTTCTGGAGGAGGCTAATCTGGTTCTGCAGAAAATTGCTCCTTATCAGCTGGAGTGCCCGATTGTTTTCGATGTGGAAAGAGTGTCCGGCGCCAACGGGCGTATGAACAATATTACTTTGGAGGAGAGAACCAATCTGGCGCTGCTGTTCTGCCAGACCATTGAGGCGGCGGGTTACAAGCCTATGATTTACCATAATACGGAGATGGGCGCAATGATGATTGATATTGCGGCGCTGGAGGATTATGACAAATGGTTTGCTTCCTACAGTGAAACCTTGTATTATCCCTATGAGTATAAGGTCTGGCAGTATACCCAGAAAGGAAGAGTAGCCGGTGTCAAAACAGAGGTGGATCTGAATATCTGCGTGGAGCCTGTCTGGGCGGAATAAGCCGACAGATAGTTACCGGCAGAGCGGTTTTGTACTTTCTTTGAAAAATCGGTTTATGTACACACAAAAGGGATAAATCTTCGGATTTATCTCTTTTTTTGTCCTTAGAGTGGGTTCAAAAGTATTTTGGGCAAAAGCATGTTGCTTTTTCACACCCACGCTGCCGCGAGGCGTTTTCACGCGCTTTTTGGGGGATCAAACCCAAGCGATTAGAATGAACGCTTGGACAGCTCTGCGTGAAACCGCTGTTTGCGGTTTCTGTACATGGGTTACTGTTGCGGAGTGAACAGTAACCAAAGTATTGGCAGGTCGGATATCACATTCGGTTGTAGTGGCAATAATCTGCTTTTTGGTGTAGGATGATTACAGAGAGAAAATGAATATGCCATGAGCGCGGAAAAGCAAGCGGCCCAAAAGGACATTTGATTTTCTGGCCACGGATTCTTGAGTGTATTACAACATAGAAAGGCAGGTTGAGAAATGAACAGTGAAGATTACAGCTGGCCGCTAAATTTGAGGCAGGTCAGGATCACGGACCGATTCTGGGGAAGGGAACAGGAATTGGTGCGCAGGGAGGTGATTCCCTATCAATGGGAGGCGCTGAATGACCGGATTCCGGATGCTTCTCCCAGCTATTGTATGCACAATTTTAAGGCGGCGGGAAAGCTTATGAGGGAGAAAAGGGAGGCCGGAAGCGGTTTCATTCCTCCTTCCTATACTTTCCGAGGCTTTGAAAAGCTGCCGGAAGATCCGGCCAATCCGGATCCGGATCGTTTTTACGGTTTTGTGTTTCAGGACAGCGATTTTTCCAAGTGGATTGAAGCGGTAGGGTATTCGCTGGCCAATTATCCGGATCCGCGGCTGGAGCAGACGGCGGATGAAGCCATAGACATTGTATGCGCCGCACAGGCGGAAAACGGATACTTGGACACCTATTATATTATCAACGGCATGGATCGTATATTTACCAATCTGCGGGATCACCATGAGCTGTATTGCTTTGGGCATTTGGCGGAAGGGGCGGTGGCCTATTATCAGGCTACGGGGAAGGATAAACTGCTGAAAGCGGCTATGCGATACGGAAATTTTATTGCCGAAACCTTCGGACCGGAGGAGGGAAAGTGTAAGGGCTATCCCGGACACGAGATTGCAGAGATGGCGCTGGCGAAGCTTTACGAGGTAACGGGAGAACGGAAATATTTGGAGCTGAGCCGTTTTTTCTTAGATATGCGTGGGAGAAAGCCTTACTATTTTGACGTTGAGGAGCAGGAGCGGGCGGAGCATGAGGGGAAGCCTTACAAAGCTCCGGAAGAAGGACTGCGTTTTCAATATCATCAGGCGCATCTGCCTGTCAGGCAGCAGACGGAGGCTGTGGGACATGCCGTGCGCGGAGTGTATCTCTACAGCGGTATGGCGGATGTGGCACGGCTGACACAGGACGGGGAGATGTATGAGGCCTGCAGGAGGCTTTGGGACAGCATTGTAAACGAGAAACTGTATATCACGGGAGGCATAGGGGGCACTCATGTAGGAGAAGCCTTTTCCTATCCCTATGACCTGCCCAATGACACGGCATATTCGGAAACCTGTGCCGCCATCGGTTTGGCTTTTTTTGCAAGGCGTATGCTTCAGATACAGGCGGACCACCGCTATGGAGACGTGATGGAGCAGGCGTTATACAATACGGTATTGGCAGGTATGGCACTGGACGGCAAGAGCTTTTTCTATGTAAATCCGCTGGAGGCAGTGCCAGAGGCATGTGAGAAGGACGAGCGGAAGCGTCATGTAAAGAATGTACGGCAGAAGTGGTTTGGCTGTGCCTGCTGTCCGCCCAATATTGCCAGAATCATCAGTTCCCTCGGCATGTACGCTTATACCTGTAATGAGACAACCTTATTTACCCACTTATATCTGGGCAGCAGCCTCAGCGTTTCGCTAAACGGAAATCCTGTGGAGCTGCAGGTGGAGACGGATTACCCTTGGGACGGAGAGGTGAAGATTACGCTGCATACCGGAAACGGGGAGACGGCCGCAGAGGAAGCACAGGGCGCGGACGAACTGTCAAAGGCGGATCAGGGGCAGGCAGCGGACGAATTACCGGCAACGTTGGCTTTCCGGATTCCCGGCTGGTGTAAGAATGCCGGAATCGAGGTAAGGAGAGGACAGTGCACCTTGAGCCAGTGGACTGTAGAAAAGGGAAAGGTGGTTTCCTGTGCAAAACAGCTTTCGCTGGGGGAACTGGCCGGAAACATTTTCCCCGGCAAAATCTCCGGAAACGGAGAGAACCAAAGAGACGGAGGGAATCTACCGGCGGCAGGGAATGTGACGACAGCAAGGAGTCTAACGGCGGCAGGGAATGTGACGACAGCAAGGAATCTAACGGCCACAGGGAATGTAACGGCAGCAAGGAATCTAACGGCCACAGGGAATGTGACGGCAGCAAAGGTAATTAACGGGCTGCCTTGTGCGGTGGAGAATATGGACGGCAGACTTGTGGACGGCTACATCTATCTGACAGGGAAATGGCGGAATGAAGACCGGATTTACCTTACATTTCCCATGGATGTCCGCTGTGTCCGTGCCAATACGAGAGTCAGGGAAGATATCGGAAAAGCGGCATTTTTGCGGGGGCCGGTCTGCTTCTGCATGGAGGAGGCGGACAACGGGAAGGATCTGCATCTTTTGAGGATAAATGCGGAAAAAATGTCGGATATCGAAGTAGAGCGTTCTTTCCGGCTGGGGCATGAAATGTGCATCTTAAAAGTGTCCGGATACAGGCAGGAGCCGTCGGAGGAAAAATCGGGGCTGTACACGGAATTCTCACCTGCAAAGGAGAAGGAGACAACGCTTACCTATGTTCCCTATTACGCTTGGAGCAACCGCGGTGAGGGAGAGATGAGCGTGTGGGCAAAAGTATAAGGGGCAATATGCGGATTTACTGTGCCTTTATACATGAATGGTATGATACAATATTTTCAATCAACAGAAAGCGGCAGCGATTTCGGATAGATGGAAGAATGGAGGAAAGAGAAGCGCCTGATTTAGAATCGGGCAGAAAGCAGCAGTGATTTTGGATAGATGGAAGAATGGAGGAAAGAGAAGCGCCTGATTTAGAATCGGGCAGAAAGCAGCAGTGATATCGGATAGATGGAAGAATGGAGGAAAGAGAAGCGCCTGATTTAGAATCGGGCAGAAAGCAGCAGTGATTTTGGATAGTTGGAAGAATGAAGATAAGAACAGCGTCCGATTTTTATCAGGCAGAAGGCTGCGGCAATGAATAATAAAAAGGAGGTCAAGTATGACAACAATATTGAAAGAACTTTTAGAGCCGGGGCAGGAATATTCACCCATCCCTTTTTGGTTCTATAATGATGCATTTGACGAGGATAAGGTGAGAAAGCAGTTGGCCGATTATGTGGAAAAAGGGGTAAACGGATTTGTACTGCATCCCAGAATCGGCATTCCGGAGGATATGCCCTACCTTTCCGACCGGTTTTTTGAGGCGGTTCGGTTTATTGTAAAGACGGCGGACTCTCTGGGTATGAAGGTGGTTCTTTATGACGAGGGGATGTATCCCTCCGGTTCCGCCCATGGCATGGTGGTGGAAGCCGACCCGGAATATGCGTCCAAGGGCATTATCTTACTGGAAAAGGAAGCGGCGGAAGAAAAGCTGGCAAAGGAGCCTTCCGCACAGGTGATTGCGGAACTTGCCGACGGAAGGAAGATTGTCTATGGTTTCACGGGAGGCACTATCCGCGGCATCCATTTCGGAGAGGATGACGGGGAGGCCGGGGCGCCGAAATCGGCTGATATTCTGAATCCGGATGCTGTGGATGAGTTTATCCGGCTCACCCACGACAAATATTATGAGAATCTGAAAGAGTATTTCGGAAACACCGTGTTTGCATTTTTCACGGACGAGCCTTGTGCGCTGGGCAGAAATGCGGGTCGGTACAGAGAGTGGTGTAAAGGGCTGGAAAAGGAAATTCTTGCCGCCGGAGGAAAGCTGGAGGAGCTGGAGGGCTTATTTATCAAAACCGGAGCGGTGGCAGGAAGATCGGATGTGGTTTCCACGGTTCAAAACCCTACGGTGGTACTGTATCATCAATTGATTAAGAAGAAGCTTAGGGATATTTTTTATGCCAGATTGTCACAATGGTGCGACGGGCACGGTATTTCCCTCATGGGACATCCTGCGGAGAGCAACGATATTGAAGAAGAATTGTTTTTCCAGATTCCGGGGCAGGATTTGATTCTGCGCAGAGTGTCGCCGGAGACAGGAGGGTTGCGTGAATTTGACTCCGTACAGGCAAAGCTGTCTGCGGATATTGCCAGACACTTGGGCAGGAGACGTAATGTGAATGAATGCTTTGGAGTCTGCAGCAGGGACAACATCCCTTGGTATTTTACGGCCGGAGATATGAAATGGTATATTGATTGGCTGGGTCAACGGGGCGTAAACCTCTTTGTGCCCCATGCTTTCTACTATAGTGTCTTAGGACAGAGGAAAGGGGAGCGTCCCCCCGATGTGGGGCCTAATAATATCTGGTGGAAGCATTATCACAGGTTTTCGGATTATTTTAAGCGTCTGTCCTGGTTGATGACAGATTCTGTCAACGGTGCAAAGGCGGCGGTACTCTGCGACAACAATAAGGTTCCCTATGAGGAAATTGCCTGCCTGTATGAGAATCAGATTGAGTTCAATTACCTTCCTGCGGCAGTGCTTGAAAAGGCAGCGGTAAAGGACGGCAGACTTTGTATTGCAGGCTATGAATATAGGGTAATTCTCAATACTTTAGGAGAAGAGTATGAGAAATTACTGCCTGAGGGAGTGAAAACGGTGCATACCGGTGAAGAGCTGGTGGAAGACAAATCTCTGCGGAGCGGATTGGTACTGAAGGATGTATGTAAAACGGTTAGGCTGAATACCCTCACAAAGAACGGAAAGAAGATGTATCTGCTGGGAAATGAGGGTGACACTCTTGTCAGGACAGGTGTGTCAGTGGATTCCGACAGAGGGGTAATTCTTTTTGACCTCTGGAAAGGAGAGGCTTACAGCCTTGGGAAGACGGAATTTGAGTTATGTCTGGACCCCAGTGAGACAGTGCTGATTCTTGTAGAAGGCCTTCCGGAAGAATTTACCGAAAATGCTTCCGCACAGCCTTCCGAACCGGATGCCGGCAACATTGAAATAAGGGAGGAAATGCCTGCGAAAGTGCGGGAAAGATATCCTGACTGGACAAGTCGATTTGCTGTGACGGAAAAAAGGGAAAATGAAGTTGTCTATACATATCATTGTAAATCGTCGGATATGGGGAATATCACGGGCTTTTTTGTAGAAGGTTCCGAGATGATAGAGTGCTATTGCAACGGCACGTTTGTAGACGTGGCCTTCTGGGGAAAAAGATTCTTTGACTTAGCGGGCTTCTTGAACGAGGGGGATAACGAGATCAAACTCGTCTGCACCGGAAATGCCGCTAATATCTACGATAACGCCAATATTCCTTTTGGAATTCTTAATCATTGATTGATGACGGCGCTCCCTAATTTTTGAAATGTCCAAGTAGATATAAAACAGGAAGCTGTTTGCTGTCGCCAGATAAGGAGGTCTTTATATAGGGTACGGTGTAACTCTGTAAATGTGGTTGCACCGTATCCTTTTGTTACGCCACAAAGTTGAAGTTCTTTTACAAGCCAGCCGTACCTTTCCGTATATTTTTTCTGCAATTCATTTTTCTGCTGTATGCAAAAATGATGCGTCCATTTGTTAGTATAAGAAAAATGTTGACGAAGAAATCTAGTGATAGAAAAGTCGATTGGGACAATGCGAAAGGATTGATGCAGGATGAAGGTGAATAAAAGGATTCGTTGCATAAAATATGCTCTGGCCATAGTATGGTGCGCCCAGCTGCTGCTATTGGGAGGCTGTTCCGAAACAGAGGAAAGCACATGGAAATATGCCTTGTCATTAATAGACGGTCTGAAGCAGCTCGGAGGCAGCTATAAGTTCCTTTATGACGGGGAAGCGGACAGGGAGGCGCTCAGACATATTTGCGAAGGAACGGGGACTGATGCCAAGGCAGGAAGAAGATACCCTTATGTCAATCCTATAGAGCAAAATGTAGGCTTTTTGGCACAAAAAGATATCGTTACTTCACGTGAAAACGAAAATCCTGAAAATAGTGTTCCGGAGGAATTGACGGAAGAATTGTCAACAGCGCTGCAAAACAAAACAAGACTCTTGAAGCTTACGTGGCAGAGATATCTGCAGAGTATGTTTTGTTGCAGGAGAATGAGATCATGCAGTATATACGGAAAGATACTTCCGGTGTGCTGGAAAGCTTTTATTATGAATACATAGAAGGTGGCGAGGAATGGTTCCTTTTTGGGAGGGATAATGACATTATTGTCCGTCAGAAAATCGATAATGAAAAATACCCATATTGCTATTACAAATTTCCTTGCGAAGGCGGGGGCTATGGAGGGGCGCTCCGCGCTTATGGAAAGAATGAGGATTACTATTTTATCAGTTGGGAAGATGATGACTATCTGCTGGTCACAAAGAGGGCAGAGGGACAGGTAAACGGTCTCGCTGTATACCAAATGTACGGATATGCTTTAATCGGATGGATATTAGGACTGGAAAAGACTTCTGACGGAGAGGTTGAAGTAACATATTATACTTATGTCGGTAACGGCAATTATGTTTGGGGAGAACGTTTTCTGGATTATTAAAATGCAAAACTGATTGGACTTCATAAAGAAAAAGAAAGCAGAATTCATGTTACAGGAAGATATTGAATTTTTTGTAAAGTTTATTCCTTCTGTAAAGTTATTGCGGTATAATGGAGTCATCGACAAATCGGAATAAAAAGGAGTGTGCTGAAATGACCTATGCCGAGTATCAGGAATACATGAGAAATTTTTTTGAACAGTATTATCAGAAGCTATCACAGGAAGAAATTCGTGTGACACTTCCTCTTGAGGAAGAGGAAAAAGAAATGTGGAGCGATGATGCGAACCCTAATGATGAATGGAAGAAATGGAAGCTGGTTCCGGCTATGATTTCGGATGGGGAAATCAAGGAATTGGAAAAAGAAATAGGGGTTGAACTGCCACTTTCCTTAAAAGCATTTTTGACTGTTACCCATCACTGTTTTGATAATCCCATAGGACGTAATTCTGTAGCGGAACATTTTCAAGAGGTGAGAAACGCATGGAACCCTGTCCTTGTGAGATGCGGCTATTTGCCCTTCGCGTGGGATGAACAGGGATACTTTATCCGTTGTATTCGACTGGAAAAAATGCCGGAAGAAGAGAAATGCGGAATTTACCAGATTGACCATGAAGTATTGTTTGATTTTGATGAAGAAACGGTGACACAGGAGGAAATAGACCGGAGCATGGAGTTCATTTCCGAGAATCTGCTTACATATCTTGATGAGATACTTCATGATAGGGATTGTGATTCGCTGCGAAAGGCTTCTCGCAAGGCGGTGCTAGTGCTGTTGAAAGAAGAATGTGGGTTAAAGAATTATGATGAATTATCGGACAAAATAGATGATGACGAAGAATTTGAAAAAATAATCACTGCGTTGAAACCAATTCAGAAACAGTATTCCATTTCAGATGACGATTTGGAGGAAATCTTGTGGAGCATGGAGTATTCTACTGATTGGTGAGAATTGTGTGCATCTTCACAGTAAATCCCCAGACTTTCATGCATGGTGTAACAGCCGGAATGCATGGGGGTTTACTATGAAGATAGATGAGGACAGATGGAAAATTGATGCTGTCCGCAGCGCAGGTCTCCATGATATACGATGTAATCCGCCGCACACCAGCGGCACGCTCAGGCAGGAAATCTGAAAAGGTATCCTGCTCTTTTTTTGCCCGGAATCCGGGAGAAGGGGGCGCACTCTTGCCATGCCCCCACTGTAAAATCACAATCAATCCCTGGTTTGCGGAAGCCTTGCAGAACATATTTTTTCAAAAAAGTGAACCGAATATAGAATCGTGGCGAATATAGAGTGAACAGGCGAGGAGGTGAAGCAGTGAATGCAAGAGAAGTAGAAAGATGTATTGACGAGTTCGGAACAGATATCTATAGATTTTGCCGAAAACTTTGTGCGGAAAAAACGGATGCCGAGGACTTATATCAACAGACTTTTCTAAAAGCGCTGGAAACGGAATGGGAGCTTGACTGGGAGAAAAATCCGAAAGCAATGTTTTTCTCCTTAGCCCATAATCTTTGGAAAAGCAACAGAAGAAAACAGGCCCGACGGAACATGATTGCTCCATGTAACAATCTCGATGAGGAAGCGGAAACGCTGCCGTATTCCGAAAAGAGTATCGAAGAAGGTTATTTTCAAAAGGAATTGGCGACAGAAGTACGTCAAATCATACAAACTCTTCCGGAAAAGTTTCAAGTACCGTTGATATTATTTTACCTATCAGAGTGTTCCGTAGAGCAGATAGCGGCTATCCTAAAAAAGCCGTCCGGTACTGTGAAAAGTCGATTGTTCAAGGCGAGAAAACTAATTAAAAAAAGATTGGAGGATGCTGGTTATGAGAGATAACCGTTCGAAAACGGAAATAGAAGAAGCCATCCGGGCTTCTATGAAAGTGACTGATGTGCCGGCCCCGGAA
>Ga0137308_101020_pt1 | contig 33202 bp, 33 predicted proteins | sample Inofrocosms_June_FD_97181 | JGI IMG/M metagenome (GOLD analysis project Ga0137308, IMG submission 97181) | Mouse cecal microbial communities from Vienna, Austria - N-Acetylneuraminic and N-Acetylglucosamine D2O microcosms_June | ecosystem: Host-associated > Mammals > Digestive system > Large...
GCCGCAGCCCATGAGGTTCATAGCGTCTTCCTGAGTGAAGTAGATGTAGACGCGCTTATCGCTGTCCATCCAGCCGTTTTTCACCGACAGCCCCATCCGGTCCAGCAGGAGGCCGTAAAGGACCTTGGCCTCGATGGAAACGCTCTTGTAGCGAGGGTCGGTAAGCAGGGTCTTGGGAATACGGTAAAAGCTGTACTGTTCCGCTTCGTTGCCGTAGTAGTAGTCCAGATTCAGATTTGACGGCATGGTGATTGCCTCCTTTGTGATGTGCGGAGAAACAGAAAAAGCGCCCCGGTGACTGTTGATAGTCACCGGGGCGCTCATGCTCCTGCCGCTTGTTGGTTTGTCCGTAAACGCAAAAAACCCGCCCCCAACTGATAATTGGTCAATTGAGGGCGGGTTTTGGGATGTTGTTACCACTTTTCGCCTAAAATGCTTCTCTTACCTCGGATGTAATCGGTCAGAAATACGCTGTGACAGGTCTGATAGGTGAAAAACTGCCATATGACGAGTTTCCCCATTTCCAATTTAACCTTGAAGAAAGGAAACAACAGATTGGTCCGGCCATCATTCTGGAAAACCATGACCTTCTGGAACTCGCTCCTCTCCAACAGGATACCTCCATGTGCAAATGTCTGATTGACCACATTTGCCGCTTCATGGGGGTTCATGTCACAGTCCTGGATGATAAGCCCCTCTCCGTACTGCCGCACCATTCCCGGCAGAGCATCTACGGTGATATTGCTAACCGTGATCGCCATATACAATCTCTCCTCTCTATAAATGTTGGACACTCCACGCTTCCAGCAAGGACACAATGACTTCTTCCATCTGTTGGGCGGTGTAGGTCTGCGGAAAATATTGATGAAGTCTCGCTTGTTTGAGAACCACCTGCACAGCGGCGGGATGCTCCGCTTTCAAAAGAGTTTCAATAACGGTGATAGTCAGGGTGCCATCTTTGCTATGTTGCTTGATTTTTGTTAGTTGGCCTCTCCCTGGAATCACATTCAGCTTGTCCATCACCGATACAAGATCGGTTTGTTCCTGTTTTGTCAGATCGGAAATGTAGTCAGCGGCAGTGCTAACCGCCAGTTTATCCTCGTCTACCAATACCAGCAATGGAGGAACTAGCTTGGTAAGAGCGATATACCGAGCAACAGTCATACCGGATTTTTCCCCGGCATCTTGGGCGATCTTATCCCGTGTGGTCAACTTCTGCACCGTCGGTGCAGAAGTTAGGTCCCACCGCTTACCCTGATGCTTCAAGGCTTCCAGTTTCATCTTGTAGGCAAAGGCTTTCTCACTGGGCAGGATTTTCTCGCGCTGTAGGTTGGAATCGACCATGATAATAGTCGCTTCATCATCGTCCAGAGTCCGAATGAGTACCGGCATAGTGGATTTGCCAGCCAGTTCACTTCCCCGCTTGCGCCGGTGGCCCGCTATGATCTCATAGCCGCCCTCTTGCCGGGGGCGAACGATACCAGGGGAGAGAACACCGCTTCTTGCGATACTCTCCACCGTTTTCTGCATCGCTTCATCATCCCGCACCTGAAAGGGATGATTTTTGAAGGGAAACAGTTCTGACAGCGGAATCTCCTGCACCAGATCACCGTTGGCCTTTACCGGATCACTTGTCTGAAACAAAGCGTCATAATCGGTCAACTGTATCTTGCTGGCACTGCTTTTCATGCCAGCACCTCCCGCGTCAACGCTGCGTATGCGGCGGAGACTTTACCCGCAGGGTCATGGAGGTAGATACTCCGGCCCTCTGCACTGGTTTCTGCCGCTCGGATGGATAGAGGGATAATGCTGTCAAATATCCGCACACCGCTGCCGTAGGCGTTTCTCAGCAGCTCCACGATCTCACGGGAGTAGTTGGTCCGCATATCCGCCATGGTTATGAGAATACCCGCAATATCCAAGCAGGGGTTGATTTTCAGCTTCACTTTTGATATGGTATGGATAAGCTGTTCAAGGCCCTTGATGGAGAGGTAGTGTGCCTGCATGGGAATTACTACTTCGTCAGCAGCGGCTAAGGCATTGATGGTCAGCATACCCAGGGACGGGCAGCAGTCCAGCAGAATCACATCGTACTGTTCGCGGACACTGTTCAGATACTCCCGCAGGATTGTCTCACGGCTCATGGTGTTCACCAGCGTGACCTCCAGACCGGACAGCTCAATGTTAGCGGGCAGCAGATCAACACCCTCCGCCTGATGGATAATACCCATTCCGGGGGACACAGGCTTATCCGTAATGATAAATCCCAGCACATCGGCAAGGGTCCCTTCAAGTTGGTCCGGCTGCTGATAGCCCAGGCTGGCGGTAAGCGAACCCTGCGGGTCTACGTCCACCAGGAGGACCTTCTTGCCTTCCCGTGCCAGTCCGATTCCCAAATTGACCGTTGTTACAGTCTTGCCAACTCCGCCTTTCTGGTTACAGATTGCCGTAATTTTGGCTGTTTTGCTCATTTTGGCCTCCTTCTATGTTCATAGAATAAAAACAGGACTAAACCAGAGCGCCCCTTGCTGTGGGGTGTTTCTGATTTAGTCCTATTTTAACAGGCCCGTCTTGATAATCCTTGTGGTTCCCACCCCTTAACTCATATTTGCAGAACTCGATTTGACTTTCAATGCTGATACTGTCCTTGCGGTCTACGGACTGTCTGGCGTAGATAGCGTCGATACGGTTTTCCATGATAGCTCCTTTCCTGTCGGGAAATGGAGCTGTCAACCTTTACAAATATATTATACCAAAGACAGCCCCAAGGCACAAGGATGTGGGAAAACGCAGAAAGACAGCACCCGGAAAAGTGCTGTCTTTCAACCTTGCCCCACCTCTGGTCACGGTGACCAGAAGCCCAGCGAGGATAATTCCATTTCGATCTATAATTGCGCCGTATTTGCCACGCACCCCGGCACAGGGGAGCACCCCAGGCCGCCGGCGGCTCCGGCTGTCATAGCTCCGCAGGATTGCGAAGCTCCCCCGCAAGTCTATGGCAGGGTCACATAGTACCAGCCCATGTAACCGCTCTTGTTGTCCGCGCCGTCGTGCAGCTCCACATTGAGGAAAGTATAGGGCTTCAAACCCTTTTCGGCAGCGATGGCGTTGTCCGTTACCTCTTTCCGCAGCAGGGCGGCGACAGCGGCCTCTTTCGTGGCCTGAACGATCTCCGGGTTATACCGCACCAGCACAGCGTTGACACACTCGCTTTGCACCTTGACCGTCTTGGCTTTCGGGGTACGGTAATTGCCGATAGCCAGGGAAGCACCGTTGTCAAAGCGGATGGAAATATCGCTTGTCCCCCTCCATTTGCCCCGGCAGGGAGAGGTTTCGATCTTGCCCGTGGTACAGCCGAACGTCCGGGCGATCACATCTATCCTGTCCTGCAAGGGCAGATTTTCATAGCCCTTGGCAATCTCAACGGCCTTTTTCTCCAACTCCGTTAGAGGCGGGGCAGTAGGCTCCGCCTGCTCCGGCGTTTCAGGGGCAGGGCTTTCCGGCGTTTCGTTGGCCTGCGCCGCTTCCGGCGGGGCGGCTGGCTCGTAGCCGTTGGCGGCGTATTCCTCCACGGTCATACCGGCTGCGGCGGCTTCCCGCTGAATTTCATCCATGACGTGGGCCTTGTACTCCTGCAATTCCACGTCGAAGTCGGCCAGATGGGGCGGCTCCGGTAACTGATACTGGCCCTGATTGAGAAGCGGGCGGCACTGGCGCACATAGTCCAGAACGGCATTGAAGTAGGCGGTCTGCTCCGGGGGCAGCGTTTCCCCGGACTGTAAGGGCCGCTGGGCCTCCCGTTCCATAGCTGAAAGGTTACAGTGCAGTTTCAGATAGGGAATGAACTCGCCCAAAATCATGTCCCGTTCGGCCTTGTCCGCCTCCCATGCCTCCGGCCCCTCATGGTGAAGCACATGGTTTTTCCAGCTTTCGTCCTGTGCGTAATGCTCATGGTAGCCTTGGATATGCTCGATCAGGGAACCGTCCCCGTCGCCAAAGTCCTGCCGCCCCTCGTAGTTGTCCGCCTTGCCGTTCATGGTGAAGTCGATGCGGAACTTGGTCTTGTCGTAGCCCGGCTCGTCCTTCATGGCGTCGTCCAGGGCCTTGAACACAGCATCCGCTTGGGAAAGGGGCATCTGCTCCCCATCCCGCAGGTCGGCGCTCTCACTCCAAATGACCGTCACAAGCGGCTCGGCGTCCGGGTCAAGGAGAATTGGGGGCGCTTCCGCAATCTCACGCTCCACCCGCATTTTCACCGCAATATCCACGCCGCCATGCTGTAATTCGTAGCCATCTTCGCACAACTCATTGATAAGGTCGGCAACCTTGTGATAGTCCCGGATCACATTGGCATAGTCCACGATCAGGCGGCGTTCCTCGTTGCCCAACCGCTGGCCGTCGCGCTCGGCAAAGTCCATCAGGGCGTTGGCCTGCTGCTCCGGGGTAGCCCCCGGCATGAAAGGCTTGTCGTTGATAAGTCCATCCAGCCCGTTCCAGATGGGCGGGGCCTGCTCCTGCTGGGCCTCACGCTCCTGCTGAAGCTGGGCAAGGTGGCCGTCGATCTTGGTTATCAGGTCGTTGGCCGTGGCCCGGATGGTTTCAAGGGAGGCTTTCAGCTCGGACAGCTCCTTGCCGGAACTCCAACCGGCCACATAGCCGAACGAGTAATCCGACGTGTCCAGCTCGTAGTGCTGGCAGACGGCGTAGGCCACGCTCTCGGCCTGCACCTCACGGGTGCGGCGGTCGGGGCGGTCGGCCAATTCCTCCGGCGTGGCGTCCTTGTCAATGGCGTGGAGGGTGGCGTGGGCGATCTCATGGATGGCGGTTTTCAATGTCTGCAATTCGCTCATACCCTTGTCAATGGCGATGCGCTTTTCCTCCAGGTGGTAGTAGCCGTGCGCCCCGCTCTCGATGTCCTCAAAGGCGATGGGGACGGGGGAAGTACGTTCCAGGGCGGTGAAGAAGTCCTGATACCGCTCCACGCTGCCGGTCAGCTCGTCCACGGCGATGTCGGGTATCTCCCGGCCCTCGGTCTGGGACACGTCGAACACGGACACCACCTTAAAGGCCGGGACGGTCACTTCCTGTTCCTCGGTCAGCGGCTTCCCGTCCGGGCCGGGGATGGGCCTGCCGGTGGCGTCCAGCTTTTCCACCTGCCGCCGCACCTTGTAGGGGGCCGGGGCTAAAATCTTGATGGCCCGCTCCCCCCCGCTTCACATGGCGTTCAAACTCGTCCTTCGATACTTTTCAGATGTGGTCGGCAAACCATCTCCTATTGTATCGTTGGAGGTTTATCATTTCTACTCATAGGCATAGCCTTTTTTATTCCACAGGCATAGCCTGTGGTTGTCTTTTTTACAAATCAAATGTCAGGCGGAGCAATTCCGCCTGACATTTTTTTGTTTCTACCACATATTTATGAACTGAGGTGATGCAAATTGGAAAGCGCACAGCGAGAGCTGGTCAGCGTTCTGCTGGATCATATCCGTTCCCTTGGTCTCATATCGAATTCCGCCTATTCCGGCGCGGTGGATTTGGTACATTCTGTGATAGACTTCCCGGAATTTTTCCGGTATCCTGTGTGCTTGACAAAGGAGGCGAACGGACATGAATGTGCTCAGGATACGTAATGAGATGCGCAGTGGGAAAACCATCTTTGATCTACCCTTACGGGTAACCTTTTACGCCAGAGTTTCCACCGAAAAAGACGAGCAGATCAATAGTCTGGAAAACCAAATTCAATATTATACTGAGCTGATCCAGTCGAAACCCAACTGGATCTACATAGAAGGGTACATCGACGAGGGCATCAGCGGGACCAGCACCAAAAAGCGGGACAGCTTCAATCGGATGATAAGAGACGCCAAAGCGGGGCAGTTCGACTTCATCATCACGAAGGAGATATCCCGCTTTTCCCGTTCCACCCTGGACAGCATCAAGTACACCCAGGAGTTGCTGGAGCACGACGTAGGGGTACTGTTCCAGAACGACAATATCAACACCCTGGACAGCGACAGCGAGTTTCGGCTGGTGGTCATGGCTGGGGTGGCTCAGGATGAGGTGCGCAAGCTGTCCGAGCGGCTGAAATTCGGCTTCCGCCAGGCCATCAAGAATGGCCATGTGCTGGGCAATGACAAGCTGTGGGGGTACGACAAGAAGGACTGCGTACTGACCATCAACGAGGAAGAGGCCCAGGTGGTACGGCGAATCTTCGACCTCTACGCCAACCAGCAGATGGGCATACGGCGCATCTCCCAGACGCTTTATGACGAGGGCTTCACCAGCCGGAAGGGTAACGTCTTCAATGTGCTGACCATCCGGCACATCCTCTGCAACCCCAAGTATAAGGGCTGGTACTGCGCCAACAAGAGCCAGACAGTGGACTACCGCAGCAAGCGGAAGGTTTTCCTGGATGAGAGCGAGTGGGTCATGTACCCGGATCCGTCCATCCCGGCCATTGTCTCCGAGGAGCTGTGGGACCGGGCCAATGCCCTGTATAAACGGCGCAGCCAGCAGATGATGTCCCACCAGAGCAGGGCCGAGTTTCACAACCGCTACCCCTACAGCGGAAAAATCATCTGCGAGGAGCACAGCACCAGCTTCCACCGGCAGGTGCTGAGAAGCTCCAAAGGCGAAAAAGAGGTTTGGCAGTGCCGGGTATACCGGAACCGCGGCCGGGTGGCCTGCTCCGCCCCCCAACTGCGTACTACAGAACTGGATCAGATCATGGCTCAAATTTTCGACCAGCTGACCCAGAACAAACAAGCTATTATTGACGCAGTGGTGACCGTCCTCCAGTCTGTCCCCGACGAGCACGACTACGCCCAGGACATCCGTCACATTGAGGAAGACCTTTCCTCCATCCAGGCAAAAAAAGACCGCCTGCTGGAGATGAGCATTGAGGGCGTCATCTCCACAGCGGAGTTCAAGCAGCGCAACGATGGGTTCAATGAGCAGGCCAAGGTTCTGGAAGAACGGCTGGCGGTGCTCCAGTCGGAGGCAGAAAAAGGACAGCAGACCACGGCGCAATTACAGGAAATCCGCTCTGCTCTGGAAGAGGAACTAACCTTCCAAAACAGCGTCAATTCTGCTCTGGTCACCACAATTTTAGATAAAATCATAGTCAAAAAAGGCAGTACAAAAGAGGAACTTCATTTAGAAATCCACTTGAAATTCGGCGGCCCCTGCGGGGTCGTTTTTAACCGGGAAAATTCTTCCTTCCGCTTCACCCCTTCTTAACAATGTGCGCCACCAGACGCAGATTGTGTTCCACAAGGATATTCCGGGCCTCCAGGTCCCCCTGGGCGCACCGTTCCAGGCAGGCTTTCTCCTCCGCTGCCTTCAGCGGACGGGGAAAGGACCCGCCTCCCCCTGACAGGCGCAGGGTAAAAAACAGTCCATTCATCATCAGATAAATGACGGGCGACAGCATGTTAAACACCTCCACCCTACCCTATTCCCTTCCGGCACGTCCCTATCACTGATTTCCTGCCAGTCCCGCCTCAAAATTCACAAATTTCCTGTCCTACACAGCTCCGGAGCCCTGCATCAATTTGCCCCAACAAAACCCGGTCCGCCTAAAATAATAGACAGGACCACCCCGTAAGGTGGTCCTGTTCTTACTTTTGATACAGCTCCAGCGTCCGGTCTACGACCTCGTCCCAGCGGTGCCTCCGGCAAACGTAGTCGGCGGCCCCCTCTCTCCGGCGGTACACCTGGCCGACGTCGTCACAGAGCTCCTGCAATTTCACCCGCAGGTCCACCGCGCTGCCCTTCTGAAAGGCCACTCCATGCTCCCCCGTCACATCCACACACTCCGGGATATCGCTGGTCACACAGCAGCAGCCGTAGCTCAGCGCCTCCAGAAGGCTCAGCGGCATTCCCTCCAAGTCGCTGGGCAGCACATACACATAAGCGTTGCTGTACAGCTCCCGAAGGAGTTCCTTCTGGACAAATCCGGTAAACACAATGCGGCTGTCCCCTCCGGCCTGTTCCTTCAGCCGGTCTATATAGGCCTCCGAGTCGGAAGCGCCGCCGGCCACTACCAGTTTTCTGTCCGTCCGTACCCCCTGGAAGGCCTCGATCAAATAGTGTATCCCCTTTTCAGGGACCATCCGCCCAAGGAACAGCAGATAAGCGTCCTTTTCCAGGCCAAAGACCTCCCTGATCCGGTCCGGCGCGGCATACTCGGCCCGCGACACCCCGTTTGGGATCAGCCTTGTCTCTCTGCCATAGCTGTCCTTAAAATACTGCTGGGCCGCCCTGTTGAGCACGATTATCTCATGGGCAAACCGCACCGCCATTTTTTCCCCAAGATGGATGTACCGGGCGCCAAGTCCACCCTTCCACTTCGCCCTCTGCCAGTCCAGGCCGTGAACCGTGACCACAACCCGTTTTCCCATTAAGCGGGGGAGCCAGCAGAAGGCAGCCGGCCCCTCGGCGTGGATGTGGACCACATCATAGGGCCCGACGGCCGCCGCAAGGCTGGCAAAAAAGCTTGAGGTCACCGCAGCAAGGCCTTTTCGGTTGATGGCGGCGGCCGTCTTCAGGCGGACGCCCCTGTACTCCCCTCCCCGGCGGGTATCAAACTCCTTCCCACTCACATGGTGGCCGCTTCGATTGTAGCAGGTGACACGGTAGCCTCTTGCCGCCATACGGACCGCCAGCTCCTCCACCACAATCTCAATCCCCCCCTCCCGGGAGGGGATGCGCTTGTGCCCCAGCATCGCAATGCTTATGCTCATACCTTGCCTCCCGCCCAAAGGCCTTCTGCGGGGGCTGTCCGAAGCAAAGAAATCTCAGCTGTGTTTCCCCCGCCGGGGGCGGGGGAAACACGTCAAAATATCGCCTCGGCACCCCTCCAGCGTTTCTTTACCCTGCGGTCTCCCGCTGGAATTTGGCCAGATAGGCGTCCTGGAGCAGCTGGATGCGCTGGGGGTCCTTACCACCCACGGGAATACCGTCGATAGACTCCACCTTCATGCACAGGGCGCTGGAGCTGGTGACAATCACCTCGTCAGCGTTCATCAGCTCCACCATGGAGAAGGGCTTCTCCATTACCGGGATGCCGTGCTCCCCGGCCAGGGCCAGCAGGTGCTTGCGGGTGATGCCAGGGAGAATCAGCTCATCGGTGGGGGCGGTGCGCAGAACGCCGTCCTTCAAAATGGAAATGTTGCTGTGGGCGCACTCGGTGACCCGGCTGCCCCGGTGGAGCACCGCCTCGTCACAGCCGGCCTCCAGGGCCCGCTGGTTGGCCAGCACGCTGGGGATCAGGTTCAGGGTTTTGATGTTGCACAGCTTAAACCGGTTGTCCTCCAGGGAAATGAGCTTATAGGGCTTGTCCATGGACTTCATGGTGTGGGGCTTCACATAGGCCATCAGGGTGGGCTCCACCTCCGCACCGGGAAATACGTGGTTCCGGGGAGCCACGCCCCGGGATACCTGCCAGTACAGGAAGTGGATGGGAGACTCCTCCGCCGCGTCGATGACCTTCTGCAGCTCCGCCTTCACCTGGGCCCGCTCCATTTTGAAGGGAATTTCCAGCAGGCGCAGACTGTTATACATCCGATCCAGATGGTCCTCAATGGCAAAGGGGATGCGGTTGGCCACGCAGGTGGCCTCATAGATACCGTCGCCGAAGTAGAGAGCCCGGTCGTTCATGGGCACCTTCATCTCCTCCAGGGGGCCCATTTCGCCGTTGTAGTAGCCGACATTTTTCCACATAATTCTTTCCTCCATTTTTTATGTTACTTCAATAGACACTGTTTCTTCTATCCTCATAGATTTGATATGCCTTCCAGACCACCCAGGCGCACAGCGCGCCGATTACGGCCCCCACCAGCACGTCGGTGGGGTAGTGGACCCCCACATACAGCCGGGACAGCCCCATGCACACCGCCGCGATCACGGCGGCAGCCCGACCCCACCGCCAGGGCCGGGCCCGCTCCACCAGGGGCTTGATGGTAACATTGGTCACCAGCAGCCCCAGGACCATAGCCCCCAGGGCCAGCGCCCCCGCCTTCCGGGTAGGCCTGTACAGCAGCATGGCCAGAGACAGGGCAATAAACAAAATGCCCGCGTCCCCCATTTTGGTGTAGAACGACACCACAGGGTCCAGCCAAGCCACATGCAGCCCCTGAATCGCCACCAGCAGCTGTCCATCCAGTTGAAGGAAACGGTCCAGCATGAAAAAACCTCCCTTGACCCGCATTTCAAACTATACTATAATAATAGAGCTTTTTTTCCACAAGTCAACACTAATTTTTCGGAGGTCCTAACTCTTGAAGCAAATCCTCTGTCTCTCCAACGAGCCCTGGTCCAACCGGCTGCCCGGCCGCACCCAGCAGCTGATTTCCCGTCTGCGGGACGCCCAGATACTGTACTTCTTCCCCGCCCAGAGCCCTCGGGACAAGTCCTTTCTGAAGCAGGGCCGGCAGGTGCGGCCCAACGTGACGGCCTGCGCCCTGCCCCCCATCCCCTTCCCCATTTCCGAGCGGCACCGGCGGCTGTTCCAGATGGCCTGGAACAAAATCAGCCGTTTTATTCAGGAGACCGCCGCCCGCAGGCGCTTTACCGAGCCCCTGCTGTGGACCTCCCACCCCCGCCACATCCACCTGGTGGACCGCCTGGAGTACAGCGCCCTGGTCTACGACTGTGACCGGGTGTGGGACGGCCTCCCCGTCCACTGGGAGGGCAGCCTGGCCCAGGCCGCCGACGTGGTCTTTGCCGCCTCCCCCCTGCTGTGCGACCGGCTGTCCCCATGCAGCCCCAACATCGCCCTGCTGCCCAACGGCATCAACCTGCCCCTCTTCGACGCCGCCGCCCGCCATCCCGACCCCATGCCCGGGGTGACCGCCCCCATTCTGGGCTGGGCGGGGGCCATCCGGGCGGGGCTGGACCTGTCCCCCGTCCTCTACGCCGCCCAGGCCCGGCCCGACTGGGGCTTTCTGCTGCTGGGGCCGGTGGACCGGGACAACCCTTTTTTAAAGCGGCTGGACAAGCTGTCCAATGTCTATCTCACCGGCCCCCGGCCGGCGGCGGAGGTCCCCGACTGGCTGTTTCGCTGCCAGGTGCTGCTCGACCTGCCCCGCACCGACCTGCCCTTTGACGAGGTGGTCTCCCCCCGGCTGTATGAGTACCTGGCCACCGGCAAGCCGGTGGTGTCCATGCTGTGGCCCGACCAGGTGGAGCAGTTCCCCGACGTGGTCTATGGGGCCCACGACCTGGAGGAGTTCACCACCCTGTGCGCCCACGCCATGGACGAGGCCCCCGGTCTGGCCCACCGCCGGATGGACCGGGCCGCCGAGGCGGCCTGGCCCCGCCGGGTAGGCGAGGTGGAGCGCATCCTCACCACGGCAGGCCTGCTGTGACCCCCACGGAATTGTATCGGATTCTGCCCATCTCGTCCGTTTTCTTGTTCAAGTCTACGAAAATGTTTCTTCCTCTTGCAAAATCCCCGGTTTTCCTATAAAATGGGAGTGAAACTGGCAGAAAGGGGTCCTCAACATGCTTTGCTTCGCCTGCTTCCGCGTTCAGAGCTGCCAGAGCCCCAATCTGTCCAAAGACCCGTTCCCCCTTCAACAGGCTGTCTGTACCCGCAGATGGCCTGAAACTTTTTTCAAAGGAGTGTTTATATGAAAAAAGTAGCCGTTATCATGGGTTCCGACAGCGACTGGCCGGTAGTCAAAGGGGCCTGTGCCCAGCTGGAGGAGTTCGGCATCCCCTACGAGGCCCACATTCTCAGCGCCCACCGCACCCCCGCCGCCGCTGCGGAATTTGCCAAAACTGCCCGGGCCAACGGCTTCGGCGTGCTCATCTGCGCCGCCGGCATGGCCGCCCATCTGGCCGGGGCCTTCGCCGGCAATTCCACCCTGCCGGTAATCGGCATCCCCATGAAGGGGGGTGCCATGGACGGCCTGGATGCCCTGCTGGCCACCGTCCAGATGCCCAGCGGCATCCCTGTGGCCACCGTGGCCATCAATGGGGCCAAAAACGCCGCCGTGCTGGCCGCCCAGATTCTGGCAGTTTCCGACGACGCCCTGGCCGCCAGGCTGGACGCCGCCCGGGAGAAAATGGCGGAGCAGATCGCCGAAAAAGAGGCCAAACTCCAGGCGGAGCTAAAGGGCTGAAATTACCGTATCAATCCACAATTTAATTTTTTGGAGGAATTTATCATGGAAAAGAATCTCGTTTATACCGGAAAAACCAAGAACGTCTACGCGCTGGACAACGGCAACTACCTGCTCAAGTTTAAGGACGACTGCACCGGCAAGGACGGTGTGTTCGATCCCGGCGAGAATTCCGTGGGCCTGACCATCGACGGCGTGGGCGACGTCAACCTGCGCATGTCCATCTACTTCTTCGAGAAGATCAACGCCGCCGGCATCAAGACCCACTTCGTCTCCGCCGACCTGGAGAACACCACCATGGAGGTCCTGCCCGCCAAGGTCTTCGGCCACGGCCTGGAGGTCATCTGCCGCCACAAGGCGGTGGGCTCCTTCATCCGCCGGTACGGCGAGTATATCGAGGAGGGCGCCGATCTGCCCGCCTATGTGGAAACCACCTTTAAAAACGACGACAAGGGCGACCCCCTGGTGACCAAGGACGCCCTGGTGGCCCTGGGCGTGATGACCGAGGCTCAGTACGACGATATCAAGGACATGACCCAAAAGATTACCAAAATCGTGGCCGACGACCTGAAGGAGAAGGGACTGGTCCTCTATGACATCAAGTTTGAGTACGGCTACGACCCCGACGGCAAGGTGATGCTCATTGACGAGATCGCTTCCGGCAACATGCGGGTGTACAAGGATGGGCAGTATATCGACCCCATGACCCTGTCCAAGCTGTTTTTCGCGTAAGTTTACCCCAATTCTTTGCCGTGTTCCCGCCCCGCAGGGGGCGGGAATCACAAAAAAATTTTCCGCTTGAGAAAAACAGCGAATTGGGATCAATTCTAAGGAGGACTAGCATACATGGGTGGCTTTTTCGGAGCCGTCTCCACACAGGACGTCTCCCTTGACATTTTTTTTGGAGTGGATTACCACTCCCATCTGGGCACACGCCGGGGCGGCATGATTATCCATGACGCCAAAGACGGCTTTCAGCGCCAGATTCACTCCATCGAAAACACCCCCTTCCGCACCAAATTTGAAAAGGACCTGGCAAAATTCCACGGCTGCGCCGGCATCGGCTGCATCAGCGATACCGACCCCCAGCCCCTGCTGGTCCGCTCCCACCTGGGGCTGTACGCCATCACCACCGTGGGCATCATCAACAACGCTGAGGAGCTGGTGGACCAGTACTTTTCCGACCACGGTCACCAATTTATGGCCATGAGCTCGGGCAAGGTCAATTCCACCGAGCTGGCCGCCGCCCTTATCAACCAGAAGGACAACCTGGTGGACGGCATCCTCCACGCCCAGCAGGCGGTGGCGGGCTCCCTCACCCTGCTCATCCTCACCGCCGACGGGGAGATTATCGCCGCCCGGGACCGGATGGGCCGTCTACCCGTTCTCATTGGCAGGGGAGAAAGGGGCTATTGCGTCTCCTTCGAGTCCTTCGCCTACCACAAGCTGGGCTACGAAGACGCCTACGAGCTGGGCCCCCGGGAGATTGTCCGCATCCGGGCCGACGGCTTTGACGTCCTCTCCCCCCCGGGCGAGGAGATGAAAATCTGCGCCTTCCTCTGGAGCTACTACGGCTACCCCAACTCCAACTACGAGGGGATCAACGTGGAGGTCATGCGCTACCGCAACGGCGCCATCATGGCCCGGAGCGAGCGGGAGCGGGGTGTCCTCCCCCAGGTGGATTATGTGGCCGGCGTCCCCGACTCGGGCATCCCCCACGCCATCGGCTACGCCAACGAGAGCAGCAGCCACTTTGCCCGCCCCTTTGTGAAATATACCCCCACCTGGCCCCGGTCCTTCATGCCCGCCAACCAAAATGTGCGCAATCAGGTGGCAAAAATGAAGCAAATCCCCGTCCCGGAGCTGATCGAGGGCAAAAAGCTGCTCTTTGTGGACGACTCTATCGTCCGGGGCACCCAGCTGCGGGAGACGGTGGAATTTCTCTACGAATCCGGGGCCAAGGAGGTCCACATGCGCTCCGCCTGCCCCCCCATCATGTACAGCTGCAAGTACCTGAACTTTTCCCGGGGAAACTCCGACATGGACCTGCTGGCCCGGCGCACCATCCAGGAGCTGGAGGGCGACGAGGGCCAGGAGCACGTGGCGGAATACGCCGACGCCTCCACCCAGCGGGGCGGCTGTATGCTGAAGGCCATCTGTGAGAAATTCGGCTTCGACTCCTTGGGCTACCAGTCCCTGGACGGCCTTCTGGAGGCCATCGGCATCGACAAGGACCGGGTTTGTACCTACTGCTGGTCGGGGAAGGAATAGGCCTGTTTCTGTAGGGCGCGACGACCCGGCGCGCCGTATCCTTAACCCACGGCGGGCCGAGGTCGTCCCGCCCTACACACGTATTTATAACGATTGGAGGTTCCCTCTATGGAAAATTCCCATTCCGCCTCCTACGCCGCCGCCGGCGTGGACATTGAGGCCGGCTACAAGGGCGTACAGCTCATGAAACAGCACGTGGCCCGCACCATGATTCCCGGCGTGGTCAGCGGCATCGGCGGCTTCGGCGGCCTGTTCGCCCCCAACCTGTCTGGGATCAAGGAGCCGGTGCTGGTCTCCGGCACCGACGGCGTGGGCACCAAGATCCGTCTGGCCCAGCTGCTGGACCGGCACGACACCATCGGTATCGACTGCGTGGCCATGTGCGTCAACGACATTATCTGCTGCGGCGCACGCCCCCTGTTCTTCCTGGACTACATTGCCATCGGCAAAAATGAGCCGGAGAAGGTGGCCTCCATCGTCTCTGGCGTGGCCGAGGGCTGCGTCCAGTCGGGCTGCGCCCTCATCGGCGGCGAGACCGCCGAGCACCCCGGCCTCATGGCCCCCAAGGACTACGACCTGGCCGGCTTCGCCGTGGGCGTGGTGGACCGGGAGAAAATCATCGACGGCTCCAAGGTGGCCGAGGGCGATGTCCTGATCGGACTGACCTCCTCCGGGGTCCACTCCAACGGCTTTTCTCTGGTGCGCAAGGTCTTTGACATCGAACACGCCGACCTGAACACCCCTATGGACGAGCTGGAGGGAAAATCTCTGGGCGAGGCCCTGCTGGCCCCCACCAAGCTCTATGTAAAGCCCGTTCTGGCCCTGCTTGATGGCGGTGTGGACCTCCACGGTGCCAGCCACATCACCGGCGGCGGCTTCTACGAGAATATTCCCCGGATGCTGCCCGAAGGGCTGTCCGCTTTCCTGATGGGGGACAAGCTGCCCCATCTGCCCATCTTTGAGTTGATTCAAAGTCGGGGAGATATCCCCGAACGGGACATGTACAACACCTTCAACATGGGCCTGGGCATGGTGCTGGCCGTCCCCGAGGACCAGGAGCAAAAGGCGCTGGACATCCTCCGCGCCGCCGGAGAGGACGCCAATACCATCGGCGTGGTGGGCAAGGGCCGCCACGGCGTAGTAATCGGAGCTAATATAGGTACAATCGAATGAAAAAAATCGCTGTGTTAGTATCCGGGGGCGGGACCAATTTACAGGCCCTCATCGACGCCCAGGGCCGTGGGGAGATCGTCAACGGGGAGATTACCGCCGTCATCTCCTCCGCGCCGGAGGTTTACGCTTTGGAGCGGGCCGCAAAAGCCGGCATCCCCGGATATGTGCTGGACCGGAAAAGCTACCCCTCCAGCCAGGCCATGACGGTGGCACTGGTAGAAAAATTGCGTGAGCTCTCCATAGATGTTGTGGTGATGGCGGGCTTTATGACCATTGTAACCAAAGAGCTGTTTGAGGTTTACGAAAACGCCATCATCAACATCCACCCCGCCCTCATCCCCTCCTTTGCCGGTCCGGGGTGCTTCGGCCTCCACGTCCACGAGAAGGCCTTGGCCTGCGGCGTGAAGGTGTCCGGGGCCACCGTCCACTTCGTCACCGAGGAGTGCGACGCCGGCCCCATCATCCTGCAAAAGGCGGTGGACGTCCTCCCCGACGACACCCCGGAGACCCTCCAGCGCCGGATTATGGAGCAGTGCGAATGGAAGCTCCTGCCCCAGGCCGTGTCCCTGTTCTGCCAGGACCGGCTCAAGGTGGAGGGGCGGACCGTTAAAATTTTGGATGTATAACAGGAGGCCGCTATGAAGCTGATTAACCTGATGACCTACCTCTCCGAGAACCCTTACCCCGGCCGGGGCATCATCCTGGGCCGCACCGCCGACGATAAGAAGGCGGCCGTCGCCTATTTCATCATGGGCCGCAGCGAGAACAGCCGCAACCGGATTTTTGAGTATACCGAGGACGGTATCCGCACCAGGGCCTTTGACGAGAGCAAGATGACCGACCCCTCTCTGATTATCTACCACCCTGTCCGGCTGCTGCCCAACGGCCTGCTGGTTGTGACCAATGGCGACCAGACCGACACCATCGCCGAGCACATCGCCCAAGGCCACTGCTACCGCCACGCCCTGAATACCCGGAAATTCGAGCCCGACGGCCCCAACTGGACCCCCCGCATCTCCGGCGTGATGAAGCCCGACGGCACCTATAACCTGTCCATCCTCAAGAGCCTGGACGGCGACCCCTCCTGCTGCTGCCGGTACTTCTTCGAGTACGACCACCCCCTCTGCGGCGTGGGCCACCTGATCCACACCTATCAGGACAACTCAGAGCCCCTGCCCTCCTTCGAGGGGGAGCCCCGCCGGGTGACCATCTCCGCCCAGAGCGCCCAATCCTGGGCCGAGGACATCTGGGCTTCACTGAACGAGGAGAACAAGGTGTCCCTTTTCGTCCAGCTTATCGACCTGGCGACCCAGGAACGGGACACCGTCATCATCAACAAGCACAACTGAAAGAAGGGTATCACCATGGGTCTCTTTGACCGCTTCAAGAAACAGGACAAGGCCCCCGAGCCCAAGCCGTCGGCCCCCTCCGCTCCAGGGGCAGGACTGATTGACTTTCACCCCTACGACACCGGGCTGGCCGAGTCCGTCCGGTCGCTGGAGGCGGACCTGCGAAAGCTGAACACCAACGGCCGTCGGCCCTGCGGCCGGGACGAGTTCATCGCCCTGCTGGCGGGCATTGCCGCCCTGCGCAAGACCCCCGGCATCCCCGGGCCTAACGAGTCCGGCCCCAATGCCTTCATCACCCTGCCCAAATGCGCCGACCGCCCGGCGGAGATGGCGTGCCAGGCCCACCTGAAGGAAATCTTCGGCATCACGGACAAGGCGTCCATGGTGGAGTTCTGTAACAAGGAGCTGCGCTGTCACAGCCAGTATCTGGACTTCGAGGGCTTCTGGGAGGGCCGTCCGCCCTTCGACCTGTCCCAGCTCAACGGCGGCGGCCTGGAATTTTTCCAGGTGGCCCGGGACTTTTCCGCCCAGTTCTACCCCATCGTGGGCCACAAGGGCTATCTGGCCTGGGACATCAGCGAGTGTGTGGGCCACCTGCGGGCTGGCTATGCCTGCGGCCTGCTCACCCGGGAGGAATTTGACGAGATGGCGGAGCACTGGATCGTCCAGGCCCAGATTTTTGAGGACTGGACCGACTTTGCCGTCAGCCTGGTGTGCGGCGAGCTGTACTGGGACTTCCGGGGCGGCTCCAAGCTGCCTGAGCTGAACAAGGGACTGGAGCTGTGGACCAAGCTGGTAAGCATACTTTTGAACGACGGCGCCGCCTGGGCCAGCGGCCTGTGGTACGTGCCGCCCCGGAAAAAGGAGTTCGGGCTGTGGGCTCCGGAGTTCAAGCTGTACCTCACCGACTGGGAGGGACCCAACGGCTGCTTCGCCACCGACCACATCACCGTCCTGGGCAAGAAGGTGGGCTGGTGTTATCGGGAACAGCCCACCGAGGGCCGCCCCGACAGCGGCTGGCGGTTCTTCTCCGGCGAGGAGAGCGAGGATTATGTCAACGACGCCCGAAATACTGAGGTCTACGACCTGAACACCATCTGCAACTACGACCCGGACATTCTCCCCCTGCTGACCGCCCCTGTCGGCACCGCCTACATGCGGGGACCGGACGGGAAATTCCACGCGGAGCAGTATACGCCATCGGAGGATTAATATTATGTTAACCGGAAAGGAATTGGCCCGGGCTTACTTTGACGGCCTGAAAGCGGCCTATTACAGCTATGACGGCCAGGAGATATGGGACCGCTTCGCCTCAGTGGTTCACGGGGCGGACCAGCGGGACCTGGACCGGCTCACCGCCCTCTACCCCGACATCCCCGAGAGTCTGATCGAGCTGCTCAAGCTGGTGGACGGCACCTACTACCGGGAGTACCCGGCGGACAAGGTGGTCTTCTACTTCCTGGGCTCCGACTACGAGGGCTACCCCTACTATCTCCTGTCCGCCCGGCAGATGGTGGAGACCCGCCACCAGGCCAAGGAGTTTTTCGACTACTTCGTCACTCGGGAGTATGACGACATCCCGGTGGACGAAGGGGTCTGCGACGACCTGGACAAGCTGGACTGGCTCCACTTCTCCGACTGCTGCAACAACGGCGGCACCTCCCAGCTGTTCATCGACTTCTCCCCCTCCGCCAAGGGCAAAAAGGGACAGGTCCTGCGCTTCCTCCACGACCCGGACGAGATGGTCGTCGTGGCGGACAGCTTTGACGAGTACCTGCAAATGCTCATAGATAACAAGTTCGACTTCATCAACGAGGATACCATTGAAGAATAAGTGGAAAAACAAAGTTTTTCCCAAAAGTTTCTTTTCGGTTCCTTTTCTTTTCAAAGAAAAGGAACGAAAAAACCCGAAAGGAGCGCAACATGACCGAACTGGAACTGAAATATGGCTGCAACCCCAACCAGAAGCCTGCCCGCATCTTCATGGAGCAGGGCGAGCTGCCCCTGGAGGTGCTCAACGGCAGGCCGGGGTACATCAACTTCATGGACGCGCTGAACTCCTGGCAGTTGGTGAAAGCATTGAAGCAGGCCACCGGCTTGCCGGCGGCGGCCTCCTTCAAGCACGTCTCCCCCGCCGGGGCGGCGCTGGGCCTGCCCCTGTCTGACATTGAGCGGAAGGTCTATTTCGCCCCCGAGGGGGACCTCTCCCCCATCGCCTGCGCCTACATCCGGGCCCGGGGGGCCGACCGTCTGTGCTCCTTCGGGGACTGGGCGGCCCTGTCCGACCCCTGCGACGGCGACACCGCCCGCTTTTTGGCCGGTGAGGTCTCCGACGGCGTCATCGCCCCGGACTACACCCCGGAGGCCCTGGAAATTCTGCGTGAGAAGCGCAAGGGCGGGTACAACGTGGTGAAAATCGACCCGGATTACACCCCCGCCCCCATCGAGCGGCGGAACATCTTCGGCATCACCTTCGAGCAGGGCTACAACGACCTCTCGATTGACGAGAGAATGCTGGAGAACATCGTCACCCAAAATAAGGACCTGCCCCAGAGCGCCAAAAATGACATGCTGCTGGCCCTGATTACCCTGAAATATACCCAGTCCAACTCTGTGTGCTACGTGAAGGACGGCATGACCATCGGCGTGGGAGCCGGTCAGCAGAGCCGCATCCACTGCACCCGGCTGGCCGGGAACAAGGCGGATATCTGGTGGCTGCGTCAGCACCCTTGGGTCTTGGAACTGGACTTTTTGGACGAGCTCCGCCGTCCGGAGCGGGACAATGTCATCGACCAGTACATCGCGGACTTCACCACCCTCGCTCTCGGCGGCGCTTGGAAGCAGTTTTTCAAGACCTGTCCTAAGGACCTGACTACCGCTGTCAAGGAGGAGTGGATCGCCCAGTGCCTCACCGGTGTGACCCTTGGCAGCGACGCCTTCTTCCCCTTCGGGGATAACGTGGAACGGGCTCACCAGTCGGGGGTAGTGTATATCGCCCAACCCGGCGGCTCCATCCGGGACGACCAGGTCATCGAGACCGCCGACAAATACGGCATGGTCATGGCCTTTACCGGAATGCGGCTTTTCCATCACTAAGGAGGAAAGCTCATGTTTATCAGCAGTAGTATTGGTTCTTTTCCTTGCAATTCCTTGGAGGAATATAAGGTTCATTTAGAAACCTGTTTTCAACAGGAAAATGAAATCTGGTGTTCCCAAAGCGAGGAGTCCAAATATCCCTGTCTGTCTATTCTGGTAAAAAGCGATCAGGCTGTCGTCAATTATTTTGAGGCAGAGGACGGCGGCGAGATGCTTGTTTCCTTCGGCGATGAAGATGCGGAAGACATCGTCTCGTTTTGCGACGGCCAATATGAAATTGCCGCATGGCAGGTAATACCGGCCTCCGATGCTATGGAGTGCGCTTTGGAGTTTTTCCAATCTCAGAATGCACCTGGCTGTATTGATTGGGGAGAATTATAGGAAAGGTTGTTTATACATGAAAGTTTTAGTTGTAGGCGGAGGCGGCCGGGAGCACGCCATCTGCTGGAAGCTGGCCCAGAGCCCCAAGGTGACAGCGCTCTACTGCGCCCCGGGCAACGGGGGCATCGCCCAGGTGGCAACCTGCGTGCCCATCAAGGCCACCGACGTAGACGGGATGGTGAAGTGGGCCAGGGAGAACACCATGGATTTTGTCATGGTGGCTCCGGACGACCCCCTGGCCCTGGGCATGGTGGACGCGCTGGAAAAAGCGGGCATCCCCGCCTTCGGCCCCCGGGCCAACGCCGCCATCATCGAGGCCAGCAAGGCCTTTTCCAAGGAATTGATGAAACAATACCACATCCCCACCGCAAAATACGAGACCTTCACCGACCTGGACAGGGCGCTGGCCTACATCCGGGAGCAGGGCGCGCCCATCGTGGTCAAGGCGGACGGTCTGGCCCTGGGCAAGGGGGTCGTCGTCGCCTCCACTGTGGAGGAGGCGGAAACCGCCGTTCGGGAGATGATGGAGGACAAAAAGTTCGGCGAAAGCGGCTCCACCGTGGTCATCGAGGAGTGCATGGTTGGCCCCGAGGTGACCGTTCTGGCCTTCTGCGACGGGGAGCATCTGGTTCCCATGCTGTCCAGCCAGGACCACAAGCGGGCCTATGACGGAAACCAGGGCCCCAACACCGGGGGCATGGGGGCCTTCTGCCCCTCCCCCAAGTACACGCCGGAGATCGCGGAGCGGTGCGTCAAAGAAATTTTCCAGCCCACCGTGGCTGCTCTGAAGGCGGAGGGACGGCCCTTTAAAGGGGTCATCTACTTCGGTCTTATGTTAACTAAAGACGGTCCGAAAGTGGTGGAGTACAACGCCCGCTTCGGCGACCCGGAGACCCAGCCCATCCTGTCCATGCTGGACACCGACCTGATGGACATTTTCCAGGCCTGCGTGGACGGCACCCTGGATCAGGTGGACATCAAGTGGAAGTCCGGGGCCGCCTGCTGTCTGGTGCTGGCCTCGGGAGGTTATCCAGTGAAGTACCAGAGCGGCTACCCTATCTCCGGTCTGGCCGAGGCCGCGGCCCTGGGGGCCACGGTGTTCCACGCCGGAACTAAGGCAGAGGACGGAAAAATCCTTACCGCCGGCGGCCGGGTGCTGGGCGTCACCGCCACAGGCGGCACTCTGGAGGAGGCCATCGCCGCCGCCTACGCCGCCGCAAAGCCCATTTCCTTCCAGGATATGCACTTCCGCGCCGATATCGGAAAAGTTTAAACATGAAAACCGCCGCTGCCCTCCGGGACAGCGGCGGAAATTTTTCTCAAAAAACACTTGACTTTTATGTCGCAACAGTATATTATTATTGTAGCGACTTGAAAGGTGGTGACACAGTGGCCGCACGCAGAGGCCGTCCTGTATCTGACAATCCCAAGGACTTCATGCTCCGGGTCCGGCTGGACCAGGAAACGCTGAAACAGCTGGACGAATGCTGCAAAGCACAGCAGCTCTCCAGGTCAGAAATAGTCCGAAATGGGATCAAGGAACAGCACGGCCGCATCAAAAAATAGAAACAACCCGCCCACTACCACATGCACGGATTGTTTCTATCACACCAAGCCCGAAGGTCTGGCAAATCTGATTATGCCACATCTTCGGGTAAAAATCAAGGAGGAAAGCATGAGTTTACGAGAAGAATTGGATGCTCTGTCCACCGCAGCATGTGACATATCTCAGGGGATCAACGCATTGGAGGCGATGGCCATGGGGCTGTCCTACGCAAAGGACCCCTATGCGCAGGGCTTCAACGCACTGTACAACTATCTGTTCGACGCAAACCAGGCGTTACATAAGCATCTGGATTCCTGCTGGAACGCACTATAAAAAACCGCCCCGCTGCCGTAAAGCAGCGGGGCGGTTTTTTGTTCTTAAGGATTACTCCTCGCCGAACATCTTCTCCAGACGGGTCAGCTTGTCGTAGCGCTTCTTGGCGGTCTCCTCGTTGAGGGCGAACAGCTCCTTGGCGCGGTCGGGGAAGGACCGGGTCAGGGCGGAGTAGCGGGCCTCGTTCATGAGGAACTCCTGATAGCCGCCGGCGGGGGCCTTGCTGTCCAGGGTGAAGGGGTTCTTGCCCTCCTTCTTCAGGTCGGGGTTGAACCGGAACAGGTTCCAGTAGCCGCACTCCACGGCCTTCTTCATCTCCACCTGGCAGTTAGCCATGCCGCCCTTGATGGAGTGCATCTCACAGGGGGCGTAGCCGATGATGAGGGAGGGGCCGTGATAGGCCTCGGCCTCGGCGATGGCCTTGAGGGTCTGGTTGGGGTTAGCGCCCATGGACACCTGAGCCACATAGACGTAGCCGTAGGTCATGGCGATCTCGGTGAGGGACTTCTTGGGCATCACCTTACCGGCGGCGGCAAACTGAGCCACCTGGCCGATGTTGGAGGCCTTGGAGGCCTGACCGCCGGTGTTGGAGTACACCTCGGTGTCGAAGACGAAGATGTTCACATCCTCGCCGGAGGCCAGCACGTGGTCCACACCGCCGTAGCCGATGTCGTAGGCCCAGCCGTCGCCGCCGAAGATCCACACGGACTTCTTGGCCAGGTAGTCCTTCTCGGCCAGGATATCGGCAACCAGCTTGCAGGCGTCGCAGTCGCAGTACTTGGCGCCGGACTCCTTCAGCTCCTTGGCGTGGGCCTGGAACTGGGGCAGCTGGTCGCCGAAGACCTCAGCGGCCTTGGGGCTGGCGGTGAAGGCCACAATGTCGTCAACGGTCATAATGCTCTCTTCCAGCAGCTTGACATACTCCTTGGTAGCGGCCTCGTTGGCCTTGCCGTCCTCCATGGTGTCCAGCCACTTCTGAGCGGCCTCCTTCAGCGGGCCATAGGTGTGCTCCACCGCAATCAGGGCCTTGGTCTTCTCGGCCAGGCGGGTACGGATGGCCTTCTGGCCCAGATACATGCCCAGGCCGTGCTCGGCGTTGTCCTCAAACAGGGAGTTGGCCCAGGCGGGACCCTTGCCCTCAGCCGTGGTGGCGTAGGGGGAGGTGGCGGCGGGGCCGCCCCAGATGGAGGAACAGCCGGTGGCGTTGGAAATATACATCCGGTCGCCGAACAGCTGGGTAATCAGACGGGCATAGGCGGTCTCGGCGCAGCCGGCGCAGGAGCCGGAGAACTCCAGCAGAGGCTTCTTGAACTGGGAGCCCTTGACGGTGAGGTCGGCCATGTCCTCCTTGGCGGCCACATTGGCCACCATATAGTTGAACACGTCCTGCTGGGCGGCCTCCTGCTCCTGGGGCACCATAGCCAGGGCGTCCACCGGGCAGGTCTTTACGCACACGGAGCAGCCCATGCAGTCCAGGGGGCTGACGGCGATGGTGAACTTGTACTGGCCCTTGCCCTTGCCGGCCTTGACATCCACAATCTTGGCGGCCTCGGGGGCGTTCTTGGCCTCCTCCTCGGTGAGGGCGAAGGGACGGATGGTGGCGTGGGGGCAGACATAGGAGCACTGGTTACACTGGATACACTTGCTGGAATCCCACTGAGGCACGGCCACGGCCACGCCCCGCTTCTCATAGGCGGCGGCGCCCAGCTCAAAGGTGCCGTCGGCATAGGGCTCGAAGGCGGAGACGGGCAGGGAGTCGCCGTCCATCCGGTCCACGGGATCCAGCACGTTGTTCACCAGATCCACCAGCTTGGCGGGACCGGTGTGCTTGTTCTCCACGGGGGCGTCCACGGCGTCCTTCCAGGAGGCGGGCACCTCGAACTTGGTGAAGGCGGTGGCGCCGGCGTCGATGGCCTTGTGGTTCATGTCCACAATGTCCTGGCCCTTCTTCAGGTAGGAGTGGGTGGCGGCATCCTTCATATACTGGATGGCCTCGGCCTCGGGCATCACCTTGGCCAGCTTGAAGAAGGCGGACTGGAGGATGGTGTTGGTGCGCTTGCCCATGCCGATCTCCTGGGCCAGGTCGATGGCGTTGATGAGATAGACCTGGATGTTGTTCTCGGCGATATACCGCTTGGCCACGGCGGGCATGTGCTTATCCAGCTCCTCGGCGGTCCACTGGCAGTTGATGAGGAAGGTGCCGCCGGGCTTCACGTCCCGGACCATGGGGAAGCCCTTCACGATATAGGCGGGCACATGGCAGGCCACGAAGTCGGCCTTGTTGATATAATAGGGGGCGCGGATGGGCTTGTCGCCGAAGCGCAGATGGCTGACGGTCACGCCGCCGGTCTTCTTGGAGTCGTACTGGAAGTAGGCCTGGACGTACTTGTCGGTGTGGTCGCCGATGATCTTGATGGAGTTCTTGTTGGCGCCCACGGTGCCGTCGCCGCCCAGACCCCAGAACTTGACCTCGATGGTGCCCTCGGCGGCGGTATTGGGGGCGGGCTTCTCGGTCAGGGACAGGTCGGTGACGTCGTCCACGATGCCGATGGTGAACTTCTTCTTGGGGGCATCCTTGGCCAGCTCCTCGTACACGGCAAAGACGGAGCGGGGCGGGGTGTCCTTGGAGCCCAGACCGTAGCGGCCGGCGATGACAGTCTTGTCGGTGACGCCGTTCTCAGCCAGGGCGGTGATGACGTCCTGATACAGGGGCTCGCCCAGAGAGCCGGGCTCCTTGGTGCGGTCCAGCACAGCGATCTTCTTGGCGGTGGCGGGGATGGCGGCAATCAGCTTGTCGGCCCGGAAGGGGCGGTACAGGCGGACCTTGACCATACCCACCTTCTCGCCGTGGGCGTTCATATAGTCGATGACCTCCTCGGCCACGTCGCAGAAGGAGCCCATACAGATGATGACGCGGTCAGCGTCGGGGGCGCCGTAGTAGTTGAACAGCTGATAGTCGGTGCCCAGCTTGGCGTTGATCTTGCCCATATATTCCTCGACGATCTCAGGCAGGGCATCGTAGTACTTGTTGCTGGCCTCGCGGTGCTGGAAGAAGATATCGCCGTTCTCATGGGAACCGCGCATGGTGGGATGCTCGGGGTTCAAAGCGCGGGCACGGAAGGCGGCCACGGCGTCTATGTCCACCATTTCGGCCAGGTCCTTGTAGTCCCAGATGGCCACCTTCTGGATCTCGTGGGAGGTGCGGAAGCCGTCGAAGAAGTTGATGAAGGGAACGCGGCCCTTGATGGCGGCCAGATGGGCCACGGGAGCCAGGTCCATGACCTCCTGCACGTTGCCCTCGGCCAGCATGGCAAAGCCGGTCTGGCGGCAGGCCATGACGTCGGAGTGGTCGCCAAAGATGTTCAGGGACTGGGCGGCCACGGTACGGGCGGAGACGTGGAACACGCCGGGCAGAAGCTCGCCGGCGATCTTGTACATATTGGGGATCATCAGCAGCAGGCCCTGAGAGGCGGTATAGGTGGTGGTCAGAGCGCCCGCGTTGAGAGAGCCGTGGACGGTGCCGGCAGCGCCGGCCTCGGACTGCATCTCGATGACCTTCACGGTGTTACCAAAGATGTTCTTCTGGCCCTGGGCGGCCCACTGGTCCACGTAGTCGGCCATGGGGCTGGACGGCGTGATGGGGTAAATGCCGGCCACCTCGGTAAAGGCGTAGCTGACATACGCAGCGGCGTTGTTGCCGTCCATGGTTTTGAATTTTCTTGCCATAGAGGTTCCCTACTTTCTTCCTAAATTTGCTGGGTGCTTTCTGCTCTATTTTACAGGCCTGTCCCCATCTGACCAATGGTGAAAACGGTTATAATCATCATAGGCAAACGGTTATAAAAGGGCGGGCCCGCCACGCCCCGGCAGACAGGGCAGAGGCTTGGGTTTTCATACAGATGTAGTGTATCACTTTTCCTCCGCTTTGTAAACTTTTCTGATGCAATTTTCCCTTCAAAATTTGGGGCGCTAAAGCGTCAATTTTCATGTAAAAAGCAAAAGACGCCCCGCCGACTCCAAGGTCGGCGGGGCAGAATTATCCAGATAGAGGGTTATGTAGGGTGCAATCAGCCGCCCATCGCGGTGCTGGAGATCAGCTCGCCGAACTTGGCCTCGTCCTCGGGCATCCAGATCAGCTTCTCCTTGCCATTCACGTCCATCTTCCGCAGCACAAAGTCCACGTCGAAGTCAGCGGTCTTGTCTGTGGGCTTAATGTCGGCAATCACGTCGGCCATCGCCTGAAGGATCGAGCCGAAGGCGGCCTCCGTGTCGCCGCTCTCAATGACAGAGGGGTCCACATTGTTCATAGCCTCGGCCATGCCCTGGGTCAGAGCCTCCGGATCAAAGGTGTTCACCGTGCAGGTGACAACGGCGGTGCCCGCCTTCTCGTCCGCCTCCTTCATCACAGCAGTGAGCTCCACATTGCTGAACATGGTGATGAACGCATCAACAAACGCCTGCATCTGCTCATTGGAAACGGTCATGCCCGCGTTGGAGAACTGAGTGGCCAGCTGGTCGGCCAGATCCTCATAGATGTTGTCCTCCATGCCCAGCCCCTTCCGGGCTTCCTCCTCCGAGGCAAAGCCAAACAGCTCCACCGCAGAAGTGGCATCATTCTTCAGCATCAGGTTGAAAATGACCTCGGCCACCTTGTCGCCGCCAATGGGGGCCTCCTTCTTGCAGCCGGTCAGCGCCAGAGTACCCAGCATCAGCACGGCCATTGCAAGAGCAATTACTTTCTTCTTCATCTTGTTTCCTCCCATTCATATTTTCAGGTCCCCTCGTCCTTTGTTGAAAACAAAGGACAGAAGGGTACCCTTCTGTCTGGATATGTTACCACATCCCGCCCCCCGGCGCAAGGGACGATCTTCGGTATTTTATATAATTTTCGCGCCCTTTAAGGCGATTTTTTCTTCTTTTTCATTCACTCACTCCCTCCCTGTTGCATTTTCCCGCAAAAGCCGTTACAATAGATGAAACCGACATTTTTCTGACATGGAGGGCGGGACTATGGTAAAATCCATTCAATCTCTGGGGCTTCAGGGGGTCACGGGCTACCCCGTAACCGCCGAGTGCGACCTGTCCGGCGGCCTGCCCGCCTTCACGGTGGTGGGCCTGCCCGACGCCGCCGTCAACGAGGCCCGGGAGCGGGTGCGGGCGGCCATCAAAAACTGCGGCTTCACCTTCCCTGTCAGCCGCATCACCGTCAACCTGGCCCCCGCCCATCTGAAAAAAGTGGGCACACTGTATGACCTGCCCATACTGGTGGGCATTCTGGCCGCCGGAAAGCAGCTCCGTCTGCCCAAGGAGAACTGCGCCTTTCTGGGAGAGCTGTCCCTGTCGGGCCAGCTGCGCCCCTGCGCCGGGATGCTGTCCATGGCCCTGGCCGCCAAGCGGGAGGGGATTGAAGCCCTGTACGTCCCCGAGGAAAACGCCGCCGAGGCCACTCTGGCAGAGGGACCCACCATCTACCCCGTCCGGGATGTGGCCCAGCTGGAGCGCCACCTGATGGGGGAGGAGCCCATTTCCCCCGCCCCACCCTGGGTGCCCTCCCCCGCTGCCTTCCACTGCCCCGACATGGCGGAGGTGAAGGGTCAGGAACAGGTGAAGCGGGCTTTGGAGATCGCCGCCGCCGGTGGGCACAGCGTCCTCATGTCCGGCCCCCCGGGGACGGGCAAATCCATGCTGGCCCGCCGCCTGCCCGGCATTCTCCCCGATATGACCCGCCAGGAGGCCCTGGAGTGCACCGAGATTCACTCCATCATGGGCCAGACCAGCGCCAGACAGCCCCTCATCGCCCTGCGGCCCTTCCGCTCCCCTCACCACACCGTATCCTCCACCGGTATGTCCGGCGGCGGCTCCAACCCCAGGCCCGGTGAAATTTCCCTGGCTCACAACGGGGTCCTCTTTCTGGACGAGCTGCCCGAGTTTCCCAAGGAGGTGCTGGAGGTCCTGCGCCAGCCTTTGGAGGACGGCCAGGTGCAGATTTCCCGTGCGGCCGGCACCGTCACCTATCCGGCCCGGTTCATGCTGGTGTGCGCCATGAACCCCTGCAAATGCGGCTGGTACGGCCACCCCTCCGGGCGGTGCCGGTGTACCGAAGGGGAGGTAAAAAAATACCTTTCCCGTCTCTCCGGGCCCCTGCTGGACCGGCTGGATCTGTTTGTGGAGGTGGCCCCTCTGGAGTTTGACGAGCTGGCCCAGCGGGAGCGGGCGGAGACCTCCGCCCAGGTGAAGGAGCGGGTGGACCGGGCCCGTGCCCTCCAGACCGCCCGCCAGCGGGACACTAGCGCGGCCAGCAACTCCCAGCTCACCCGGGAGGGTCTGGATCGCTTCTGCGCTCTGGACGAGGGCTGTCAGCGGCTGATGAAGGGGGCCTTCGACCGCATGGGCCTCACCGCCCGGAGCTACGACCGCATCCTACGGGTGGCCCGCACCATCGCCGACCTGGACGGCGGCGGAGATATCCAGCCCCCCCACCTGGCCGAGGCATTGCAGTACCGGCCGCCGGAATATTTAAGGCGTTGACAGCTGTATTCCTTTCGCTGCCCGGTAGCCCATGGCTTTGCCAAATAAAAAGGTGTAGCAGATCGCTCCGCAGGTGTCCCGGTCCGCCACGTCGCATAGGGCCAGAATATCATTTAAGCTGATTTGATACTCCCCATCCGTTTTTTCATCCATTTCGGTCTCCTCTACATATCGCTTGATTTCTTGAATGATCTTTTCCATCCGAAAAACCTCCTTGATTTTCACCGGGAGGCATGGTATCATCAGATTTACCAGACCTCCGGGTGTGGTTTCATAGAGTGTTGGTATGCTTTCTGAGGGCCGCCAGCACTCTATTTTTCTTGCGCCAAAACCAGCTCTATGCCCTCCCGCACAACATCGGTTCTCGTCTTGCCATGCGCTTTGCAGAACTCCTGAAGTCTTTTGTCTGTTTCTGCATCAATACGGGCTTTTACTTCAATCCCTTTTGGATTGTCTGACTTTGGGCGTCCGGTTCGTGGACTCAATTTATCACCCACTTTCTGAGCCACAAAATCATTGTAATTTATGTGGCTCAAAATGTCAAGCACTTTTCATAAAAAAACCGCCCAACAGGGCGGTTAACACTTTGTTATCGAAAAAGTTACTCCTTCCTCCACCGTTTCAGCGTGGGGAACCAGCCCCGCATCATCTTCTCCGCCTCCTCCTGGGGGCCGAAGGGGTGGCCGTTCTCGGCATTGAACTTCAGGTTAAAGGCGATGATGTCGTCCATGGTGGCATCGGGAGCGGTAAAGGCTCCGTTTTGATAGCAGTAGCGGCAGTAGTCCTCACTGAGGGCGCCGCCGGCCTCGGTGCCCTTATCCTCGGGCTTGTCCAGGGGCATGGCGCAGCACTGACAAAACTTTCTTTCTTCCATTGGAAAAACCTCCTTATGTTGGACAGGGTCTGCCCCGTCTCTGCCACAAGGATACGCCCCATAACCTGACAGGGTCTGTCAGGTTTCATAGACTTCCAACAATTTCTTTATCTCTCCCTTTAAAATATCCCGCCAGTAGACCGGCTCCAGCACCTCCAGCTGTCCGCCGAAGGACAGCAGAAAGGACCGCAGCCACTGGTCCTCCGGGAAGGTACACGTCACCAGCAGGCGCCCGTCTGGCTGGAGGGACACCTCCCCGGGGTGGAAGTAGTCCCGCACCCGCCATGCGGCGGAGGGGGCGAACAGCAGCCGCAGGTCCACCCCCCGGTAGTCCCCGGACATAGGGGCCTCCAGCTGCTCCGGGGGCGTGCGGGGCGGACAGCTCCCCTCCTCCAGGCAGAGGTCCTCCATCCGCACCAGCCGGAAGATGCGCCAGTCCTGCCGCGCCCGGCAGAAGGCGGACAGATACCAGCACCCGGCCTTGAACACCAGCCGGGCGGGCTCCACCGTCCGGCGGCTCGTCTCCCCGGCGGAGTTGTAGTAGGTGAACGACAAGGGCCGGCGTTCCAGAATGGACCGCTTTACCCGGGAGAAATTCTCCCGCTCCACCGCCCCGCTGCCCCAGTCGGAAAAATCCACCTCCAGCCAGTCGTCCCCCTCCCGGCGGAACAGGGCGGACAGCCGGGACAAGGCCTCCTCTCCCCCGCCGGTGGCCCGGATGGCCTGGAGGGCAAAGAGGATTTCGTCCTGCTGGCTCCGGGACAGCAGCGCCCGGTCCAGCACAAACTGGTCCATCAGCCGGATGCCGCCCCCCTTGCCCTTCTGGGCATAGACAGGGATGCCGGCGGCGGACAGGGCATCCACATCCCGGTAGATGGTACGCTCCGACACCTCTAACCGCTTTGCCAGCTCCCCGGCGGTGACGGCCCGTCTCTCCACCAGGAGGTAGAGAATTTCAAAGAGACGGCCGTTTTTCATTGGACCCTAATCTGCCCCAGCACCTGGCCGATGGGCAGGTTGATGGCCAGGCTGGCCCGGTCGTCGTAGGGGGTGGGGCTCTTGTTGATAAGCACCAGCCGGGAGCCCCGGTAGTAGTTAATCAGCCCGGCGGCGGGGTACACCGCCAGGGAGGTCCCTCCGATGATAAGCAGGTCGGCCGCCTGAATGTCGGCCACCGCCCCCTCGATGGTGGCGCTGTCCAGTCCCTCCTCGTAGAGGACCACATCGGGCTTGACGGTGCCGCCGCAGGAACATCTGGGCACCCCCGTCCCCTCTTTAATCTCCTCCACGGCATAGGGCTTATGGCACCTCATGCAGTAGTTGCGGTGGACGCTGCCGTGGAGCTCCCAAACCCGCTTGGAGCCCGCCTTCTGGTGCAGGCCGTCGATGTTCTGGGTGACCACAGAGCGCAGCCTGCCCGCCGCCTCCAGCTCGGCCAGCTTCTTGTGAGCGGCGTTGGGCTGGGCATCCAGGCAGAGCATCTTGTCCCGGTAGAAGCGGTAAAATTCCTCCGGCCGGGCGTCGAAGAAGGTGCGGCTGAGGATCTCCTCCGGGGGCCAGGCGTACTTCTGGTTGTATAGCCCGTCCACACTGCGGAAATCCGGGATGCCGCTCTCGGTGCTTACCCCCGCCCCGCCGAAAAACACAATGGCCCGGCTCTCGTCAATCCACTGCTGTAAGGTTTTTATTTTTTCATCCATGAGAAGCCCCTCCTTTTGCCGCTATTTTATCACGAAACCCCTTAGATGTAAATCTCCCTCTTGACTTAAACCCGGCTTCAAGTGGTAAGATGGCCCTGCAATATTCCAACGGCGCGCCGGGGTCGTCGCGCCCTACAACCGAACCTACAAGGAGGAAGGGTATGAACTACCGTACATTAGGCCGTACCGGCCTGAAGGTCAGCGAGATCGGCATGGGCTGCGAGGGGCTGGTGGACAAAAGCTATGACCAGGTAAAGGAATTTGTGGACAAGATGGAAGCGCTGGGGGTCAACTGCATCGACCTGTACTCCCCCAACCCGGAGATGCGCTCCAACCTGGGCAGGGCCCTGGCGGGCCGGCGGAACAAATTCGTCCTGCAATCCCACCTGTGCTCCATCTGGGAAAACGGCCAATATCTGCGCACCCGGGACATCAATAAGGTGAAGGCCGGCTTTGATGAGATGCTCCGCCTACTGAACACCGGCTACATTGAAATCGGCATGATTCACTACTCGGACGCTCTGTCCGACTGGCAGGAAATTGTCAACGGCCCCATCATGGCCTACGCCCAGGAGCTGAAGGCAGCCGGGAAAATCGGCTGCATCGGCCTGTCCAGCCACAACCCGGAGGTGGGTCAGGCGGCGGTGGACAGCGGGCTCATCGACGTGCTCATGTTCAGTATCAACCCCTGCTACGACCTCCAGCCCGCCAATGAGGACGTGGAGCAGCTGTGGGCGGAATCCGCCTACGAACACCGGCTGGTGAACATGGACCCCCAGCGTCAGGCCCTGTATGAGAGCTGCCAGCGCCGCGGAGTGGGCGTCACGGTGATGAAAGCCTTCGGCGGCGGCGACCTGCTCAGCCAGTATTCCCCCGCCGGGGTGGCGCTCACTCCCTTCCAGTGCCTGCACTACGCCCTCACCCGGCCTGGAGTGGCCTGCGTCATGGCCGGGGCCCGGACGGTGGAAGAGCTGGTCCAGTGCGCCGCCTACGAAACCGCCCCCGACAGCGAAAAGGACTACGCCGCCGCCTTCGCCGCCATGCCCAAAATCAGCTGGGAGGGCCACTGCATGTACTGCGGCCACTGCGCCCCCTGTCCCCAGGGCATCGACGTGGCGTCGGTGACCAAGTTCCTCAACCTGGCCAAGGCCCAAGGCGGGGTGCCCGAGACGGTGCGGGAGCACTACGCGGTCCTTCCCCACCACGCCGGGGAGTGCGTGGCCTGCGGGGCCTGTGAGAAGCGGTGCCCCTTCTCGGTGTCCATCGTGGAGAACATGAGGCAGGCCGCGGAGCTTTTTGGGGAGTCAGGGCTACCCGTATAACAGGGAACGGGTGGCCTGCACTCGCCCTGTAAGGATGTGATATTGGCCGCGTCTCAAGGCGCGGTGAAACGGTCTGACCGCATATTCTTACAAGCGGCCCCACTAACGCGGTAAGGCGTATAAGGCTCTGCCGGATGCAAAAAACCGGCAAGGGTATCGCTCTGATAGAGATAATGAAACTTCTGGCGAGAATCGCCAGAAGTATTCAGCCCGAGCCTTGATTGCAGAATTTTTCGGTGTAACTGAGTACGAGATACGGAAGGCTGTCAAGCTTACACAACTGATACCGGAGCTGTCCGCCATCCTGGAGGATACCCCAAAGCAGTTCAACCTTGCTTGTGCCGACCTGATTGCCGACTATGATACTGAGTCTCAGAAGGCTTTCATCGAGATATGCTCCATCGAAGGCTATCAACTCAATAAAGCCGCCATGCAGCACATCACCCGCAAATGTCCCCCACCTACAGCTGACCGTCAAGCTGTTTTTGCCGCTTGGCGGGA